>ENA-ORTF01000009-ORTF01000009.1-human-gut-metagenome-genome-assembly--contig:-NODE-9-length-261481-cov-26.738236_pt1 | contig 261481 bp, 210 predicted proteins | sample MGYA00241908_ERZ509180 | MGnify/ENA primary metagenome ERZ509180 (study PRJEB26280, sample SAMEA2338814) | human gut metagenome | biome: human gut; feature: human-associated habitat; material: faeces... | reverse complement strand
CGTTTACTGCGTGGACTACCAGGGTATCTAATCCTGTTCGATACCCACGCTTTCGAGCCTCAGCGTCAGTCGCGAGTTGGTATGCTGCCTTCGCAATCGGAGTTCTGCGTCATATCTATGCATTTCACCGCTACACAACGCATTCCGCATACCTCACTCGAACTCTAGCAGGACAGTTTCAACGGCAGGCCGGGGTTGAGCCCCGACATTTGACCGCTGACTTGCCTCGCAGCCTGCGCTCCCTTTAAACCCAATAAATCCGGATAACGCTCGCATCCTCCGTATTACCGCGGCTGCTGGCACGGAGTTAGCCGATGCTTATTCATAAGGTACATACAAGCTCCCACACGTGGGAGGGTTTATTCCCTTATAAAAGAAGTTTACAATCCGTAGGACCTTCATCCTTCACGCTACTTGGCTGGTTCAGACTCTCGTCCATTGACCAATATTCCTCACTGCTGCCTCCCGTAGGAGTTTGGTCCGTGTCTCAGTACCAATGTGGGGGACCTTCCTCTCAGAACCCCTAGATATCGTAGGCTTGGTGGGCCGTTGCCCCGCCAACTACCTAATATCACGCATGCCCATCCTTCACCGATAATTCTTTCATCCTCCGGGGATGCCCCCGGAGGACGTATGCGGTATTAGTCGGAATTTCTCCCGGTTATCCCCCTGTGAAGGGCAGGTTGCATACGCGTTACTCACCCGTGCGCCGGTCGCCGACAGAAGTGTTGCCACTCCCTCGCTGCCCCTCGACTTGCATGTGTTAAGCCTGTCGCTAGCGTTCATCCTGAGCCAGGATCAAACTCTCCGTTGTTTATCTTGTTATTTTATTTTCTCTGTCATTCCGACAGCCAGACCAACAACCTCGGATCGTCCCGGCATCTGCGCTCTTTCTTTCTCTTGACGGAGGGCTTCCGCCCTCTTCCTTCGTCTTGTCTCTTTATCGCATCATTTCAATGTTCTCTTTTGTTTTGCAGTCGGTTTGTTTCCCGATTGCGAGTGCAAAGGTAGAGCAAATTTTATTACCCACCAAATTTTTCGGACAAAAAATTATGTTATAAAACATCTTTTTTCGACACATTTTCACATATCACACTATGATACAATCAATTATGCCCTCAAAAAAATTTCACAAAAATGTGATTATTTTTTCTCTTTTTTCGGAGCAGCGTTTTCAAATCACTCATCGAGGCGGAAAACGATGCGCTGCACCCCGCCTGAAAAACGCGCCGAAGATATGCGAAAATGCCCAATCTGCGATGTGTTTTCCACGTGCGCTCCCACACACAGGCATTCATCGTAGTCGCCCACATACACAATGCGCACCATAGCCGAGGCATCGTCGGGCAGTCTCGACAGGTCGAAACGGTCAGCCACATCCTCCTGACGCACCACTTCGGTTGTCACAGGAAGCCCCCGATCTATGACGGCATTCACTGCATCCTCCACCCCGCGAAGCTGACTTTCGGATAGCGGCGTCGCCAGGCGGTAGTCGCATTTCGACTTCTTTCTCTCTATATGCGCACTGAACGAACGGCCACAGCCGAACATCCTCACCATTGTCCCGTTCAATATATGTTCCGCCGTGTGCATCGGCGGATATTCCTGTTTGTTATGCTGATTGAATTCCATTTTTTATATATAATGTGGCAAAGATAGCATAAGATGAGCGCAAAAACAAATACCACAAAAATACGAGTGACGTTTTGGTGTCCTATGTTTCGGACAAAACAATCCCGAATTTTTCAAAACAGAAATCGCAACATCAATTCGTTCTGTCACCTAAATTTATATTATCTTTGCAGAAGATAAGCAACATTCTGATGAACAAGACGTACAGACACGAAGACAAGCTGAAGGCTGTAACCTCTGTCCTTGCCAGCAAAACGTCGTTAGGCACGATGTGCCATCTCTGCCGGGGCGGCGAGTCCCTTCCGGCTCAATCCTCTATTCAAGAAATAATCGACCTCTGCCGCGCAGTCCTGTTTCCGGGGTTCTACGGCAACGACGATGTGAACATCTACAACCTTGAATACTTCATCGGAATCAACTGCGGACGCCTGCACAAAGTGCTGTCGGAACAGATTGCCGCCGGCATGGTTCTCGACAACGACTGCGACACTACCGACTATGCCGCACTTGAGCGCGACGCCGCCACGACGGCAGCACAGTTTATCGAGATGCTCCCGGAGATGCGCCGCGTGCTCCACACCGACGTCCACGCCACGTATTGCGGCGACCCTGCCGCCGTCAGCACCGAGGAGGTGATATTCTGCTATCCCGGTCTGAAGGCCATCATCAACTACCGCATAGCCCACGCCCTGCTCACGCTCGGAGTGCCCATCATCCCGCGGATGATAAGCGAGATTGCGCACTCAGAAACGGGCATCGACATACACCCCGGGGCAACCATCGGCGAGCATTTCTCGATTGACCACGGCACAGGAGTGGTGATTGGAGCCACCGCCATCATTGGCAACAACGTGAAACTCTACCAGGGAGTGACCCTCGGCGCCAAGAGTTTCGACTATGACGAGGACAACAACCCCATCAAAGGCATCCCACGCCACCCCATCATCGGAGACAATGTGGTCATCTACTCCAACACTTCTGTGCTGGGGCGCATACACATTGGCAACAATGCCATAATCGGCGGCAACATCTGGGTGACCGACGATGTCGCCGACAACGAGAAACTCACACAGGCGAAAGCCGACAACATTCTTAGATTAAAGCAAGACTAAACTATAATGAAAGAGCAAATGGAACTCGTAGCCAAGACTTTTCAGGGACTTGAGGACGTCCTGGCCGAAGAATTGCGCCAATTGGGCGCAGAAGACGTTACAACAGGCACACGCATGGTATCGTTTAAAGGCGACAAAGCCTTGATGTATCGTGCCAATTTCTGCTGCCGCACGGCATTGCGCATTCTTAAACCAATCCACACGTTCACCGCGTCAGACGCCGATGAGCTTTACCGTCAGGCAAAACTTTTCGACTGGGAACAACTGTTGTCACCCGAAAAGACTTTCGCCATCGACTCCACCGTCTACAGCGATGACTTCCGCCACTCGAAGTTTGTCACATACCGCGTGAAAGACGCCATCGCCGATTTCTTCACTGAGAAATACGGCAAGCGCCCGTCAATCCGCCTGACAAACGCCGACATTCTGCTGAACGTGCATATCTACCAGGACAAGGTGACGCTGTCGCTCGACTCATCAGGAGAGTCGCTCCACAAACGCGGATACCGCGTGATGCAGACCGACGCGCCTATCAACGAGGTGCTCGCCGCCGGACTGATTCTGAAAACCGGCTGGCACGGACAGAGCAACTTCATCGACCCGATGTGCGGATCGGGCACATTCCTCATCGAGGCAGCCCTGATTGCCCGCAACATCAATCCAGGCGTGTTCCGCAGCGACTTCGCTTTCGAGCACTGGCCCGACTTCGACCAGGAACTTTTCGACTCCATCTACAACGACGACTCCGCCGAGCGCGAGTTTGAATATAAAATCTACGGTTCCGACAATTCGCCGAAAGCCATCGCCATCGCCGAGCGCAACATCAAGAGTGCAAGCGTGGGCAAGGACATCGAGCTGAAGACAATGCCTATACAGGAATACACCGAGGCTCCCGAAAACGGCATTCTCATCACCAACCCGCCATACGGCGAACGCATCTCGGCCGACGACATGGACGCCCTCTACGCATCCATCGGCGAACGCCTGAAAAACGTGTTCCGTGGCTACCACGCATGGATTATCGGATACAAACCCGAATATTTCGACAAAATCGGCTTGAAGCCTTCTGTGAAATTCCCCGTGCTCAACGGCGCTCTGGAGTGCGAGTTCCGCGAATACGTGATTTTCGACGGCACGTATGCCGAGTTCCGCAAGCAGGGTCGCTCCATCCGCAACGAGGAATTCAAACGCCCGGAACGCCCCGTACGCCGCCGTCGCGACAACGACGAGCGCGACGAGCGTCAGGCACGCCGATGGAAAAACCGAGGCGGAAAATTCCGCGGAGACCGCGACTTCAAACGCGACGACGACCAGTGGGAACGCGACCGCCGCGGTGTGCGCCGCCGCCGTGCGCAGAACGCCCTCGAGGAGCGCTACCACAAACCCTACAACGAGCGTTTCCGCGACAGCAAACGCAGCAAAGACTCCGCTCGCTTTGAAGACGACAAGGTGCGCCGCGCTGTCAAATTCAAAAAACCACGTCTGTTTGACGATTCCGACTTCGAATCGGGCGATGTCGTGATGCGCCACCGCAACCGCAAGGACAATCAAGATTAACAACCAATCATAAAACATATACTGAATCATGGCTGAAAACAAAAAAGAAACCGTTCTGCTGCTTGGCTCAGGAGGCCGCGAGTCGGCTTTGGCATGGAAACTCAACCAAAGCCCACGCCTTGCGAAACTCTTCATCGCCCCCGGCAACGGCGGAACCGAACAATATGGTGAAAATGTGGCACTGTCGCCGCTCGACTTCGAAGCCGTAGGCAAATTTGCCATCGACAACGGTGTGACAATGGTTGTCGTGGGCAACGAAGACCCTTTGGTTGAAGGCATCTACGACTATTTCACTGACAACGAGACGCTGAAATCGGTGCCGGTCATCGGCCCGTCGAAAGGCGGTGCGCAGCTCGAAGGCAGCAAGGACTTTGCCAAAGGCTTCATGATGCGCCACAACATCCCGACGGCACGCTATCTCAGTGTCAGCGCCGGCAACATCGAGGAGGGCATCCAGTTTCTGCACTCGCTCGAGGCTCCCTACGTGCTTAAAGCCGACGGACTGGCTGCCGGCAAAGGAGTGCTGATTCTGCCGACTGTCGAAGAGGCGGAGGCATCGCTCCGCGAGATGCTCGGCGGTATGTTTGGCAAATCGTCGGCAACAGTGGTAATCGAGGAGTTTCTTTCAGGCATCGAATGCTCCGTGTTTGTGCTTACCGACGGCAATTCATACAAGGTGTTGCCTGTGGCCAAGGACTACAAGCGCATCGGAGAGGGCGACACCGGACTCAACACCGGCGGTATGGGCGCAGTGTCGCCTGTCAGCTTCGCCGACGACGCATTTATGCAGAAAGTGACCGACCGCATCATCCTGCCCACCCTGAAAGGACTTAAAGAGGAAAACCTCACATATAAAGGATTCATCTTCCTCGGACTCATCAACGTGAAGGGCGAGCCGATGGTGATTGAATACAACGTGCGCATGGGCGACCCGGAGACCGAAGCCGTGATGCTCCGCACCGACGGCGACCTGCTCGACCTGTTTGAAGGCGTAGCCACAGGCACTCTTGCCGACCGGCGTCTCGCCATCGACCCGCGCTATGCCGTGACGGTGATGATGGTATCTGCCGGATACCCCGGAGCATACGAAAAGGGAAAAGCAATCACAGGGCTTGACACCGTGACCGGCAGCATCCTCTTCCACGCCGGGACGAAGCGCACCGACAACGGGGTTGTGACCAACGGCGGACGCGTGATTGCCGTAAGCTCCTACGGCACGACAAAAGCCGAAGCGTTGGCACAGTCGTTTGCATCGATTGAGAAAATCAATTTTGACGGCAAATATTTCCGCCACGACATCGGTTTCGACCTCGACTAAGAAAACCGTTTTTCAAAGGGAAGCCCGTATTTCTGTGGCTTCCCTTTGTTTCTTTAAAATCAAGTATATGAAAAAACTATATTTTGCATTAGTCTTAATCCTGTCGGCAGCGGCATGCGCTTTCTCCGAAGTGACGGTCAGCCCCGACAATCCGCAAATCGTCTACAACGGGCGCATCTCTTGGCGGAATCCCAAATCGCCGGCATTTTCATATCCAGGCACAAGTGCCGAGTTCCGTTTCTCGGGCTCATCGGTCACGATGCTTGCAAAGCCTGGCAGCGGACATTTCATGGTGGAACTTGACAACCTCGCTCCATTTAAAATCAATTTCTCCGAAAACGATTCGGTGGCGACTCTCGCCTCCAACCTTGACAACAACGAGCATCGCGTGCGTGTGACGTATGCCATCGAAGGCTATCAGAAACGCCCCGAATTCCGCGGCTTTTTGCTGTCGGACGGCGGAAAGATGCTGAACGCCCCCAAACGCAGCTCCCGAAGGATTGAATTTATCGGCAACTCTATCACCTGCGGCTACGGCATCGAAGCCGACAGCGCCCGCGAGAAATTCACATACGACACCGAGAACCATTACTACACGTTTGCCGCACGCACGGCACGCGCCCTCGGTGCGGAATACAACGTCGTGGCACGCTCCGGCATAGGAATGTACCGCAACTACGGCGGACCGGCAGAAGGCACTCCCGACGGCTGCCTGCCTGCTCTCTACGACCGCACGCTCTTCTATGACGCCGACGAAAAATGGGACTTCTCTTCGTTCCAGCCCGATGTGGTCTGCGTAAATCTTGGCACAAACGACATGAGCGTCAACAAAGGCGACTCTGTCAGATACGAGAATGCCGCACTGCAGTTTGCAAAACGGTTGCGCGGATATTACCCTAACGCCAAAATCGTGATGCTGACAGGCAGTATGCTGACAGGCAGTATGCTGACAGGCAAAAACCTCGGCATCGTGCAGCGCGCTCTCGACCGCGTGGCTGCGGCCATGCGCAAGGATGGCGACAATGCATTCTTCCGCTTCGACATGTCGCCGCAAGACGGCTCGTTGGGCTACGGCGCCGGCTACCACCCGTCGATGCGGCAGGCGGAAAAGATGGCAAACGAATTAACCTGTTACTTAGGATCCATAACAGGATGGAAACAATAAAAAAAGACGGCTTCAACCTGGTGCGTCAAACCGACGGCCCCGACTTGGGCTACTCTCCCACATCAGGAGTGAAGATAATAGAAGTGGACGGCAAGGCGTTCAAAAGTTTTGACGGCAGCGACACCCTCCTGCCCTATGAGGACTGGCGTCTGCCGATGGAGGAACGCGCAGCCGACCTTGCGTCGCGGCTGAGTGTCGACGAGATTGCCGGACTGATGCTCTACAGCATACAGAACAAGCTGCCGATGCCCAACGACACCTACGGAGGTAAGCCGTTTGCCGAAAGCGGCATGAAGGCTTACGACCTCAGCGACGCGCAAATCAAGTTTCTCACCGACGACAATCTGCGCCACGTGCTGGTGTCGACTGTCGAAAGTCCGGAAACGGCAGCGCGATGGAACAATAAGGTGCAGGCGCTCATCGAAGGACGCACGCACGGCATCCCTGCCAACAACTCGTCCGACCCGCGCCATTCGGCATTTGCCGATGCCGAGTTCAGCCCCGGCAGCGATGGCAGCATCTCGCTGTGGAGCAATATGCTCGGACTTGCCGCCACGTTCTCTCCCGAAACCGTTGAAGAGTTCGGCAGGATTGCCCGCGAGGAATACCGCGCTCTCGGTCTTGCCACGGCATTGTCGCCGCAAGCCGACCTCGGCACCGACCCGCGGTGGTATCGCTACAGCAGCACGTTCGGCCCTGAGCCACGCCTCGTGACCGACCTCACGCGCGCATACGCCGACGGCTTCCAGACCGACCCTACGGCTGGAGGATGGGGCAACGGCAGCGTGAACGCAATGGTGAAGCACTGGCCGGGCGGCGGCTCTGGCGAAGGCGGCCGCGACGCCCACTATGGCAACGGAAAGTTTGCCGTATACCCGGGCGGCTGCTACGAGCAGCACAAAATCCCGTTCCTTGAAGGCGCGTTCAAGCTGACCGGCGGCACGGAGAAGGCTTCCGCCGTGATGCCTTACTACACAATATCCTACAACCAGACCGACGAGAACGTGGGCAACGGCTTCAACCGCGAAATCATATCGCATCAACTGCGTGAGGAGGCTGGCTACGACGGCGTGGTCTGCACCGACTGGATCATAACCGGCGACGAGAAGCACCCAGGCATCCATTCCGGCAAGCCGTGGGGTGTGGAGACAATGAGCGTGGCCGAACGCCACTACAAAGCCCTGATGGCTGGCGTAGACCAATTCGGCGGCAACAACGAGAAAGGCCCCGTAATCGAGGCTTACGAGATGGGCGTGAAGGAGCATGGCGAAGAATGGATGAGGGCGCGTTTCGAACGCTCGGCACGCCGCTTGCTGCTCAACATCTTCCGCACCGGACTGTTTGAGAACCCGTATGTCGATGTGGAGCACACGAAAAAGGTTGTGGGCAACCCTGAGTTCATGCAACGTGGATATGAGCAGCAGCTGAAAAGTGTGGTGATGATAAAGAACCACGCCAACCTGCTGCCGCAAAAAGAGCGCAAACGCGTCTACATCCCGCAACGCCGCGCCCCGGAAGGTCCGACATATTGGCGCAACATTACGCCCGAACGCATCTACGACCCCGTGCCTGAACACGTGCTTGAGAAATACTACGACAAAGCCGCATGCGCCGACAATGCCGACTTCGCCGTGGTGTTTATCGAATCACCACACAGCCTGTGGATGGGCTACGACATGAAGGAGGGTTACATACCTATCAGTCTGCAATATGCCGACTACACCGCCACCACCACACGCAAGCACAGCATTGCCGGAGGCGACCCGTTTGAGGACTCAACCAACCGCTCATACCGAGGAAAGACAGCCCACACCATCAACGCCTGCGACCTGACGCTGCTGCAACGCGTGCGTAAGGAGATGGGCAACAAACCCGTGGTTGTGGTGCTGATGATGTCAAACCCTACCGTGATGCGCGAGATTGAGCCTCTTGCCGACGCAATCCTTGTTGGCTTCGACGTGCAGGCACAGGTGTATATGGACTTGATTTCCGGCCGACGTGAACCGTCGGCACTGTTGCCAGTGCAACTGCCGGAATCGATGGAGGCCGTGGAGGAGCATTGCGAAGACCGTCCGCGCGACATCCGTTGCTACCGCGACGCCGACGGGAATGTCTACGACTTTGCGTTCGGTCTGAACTGGAGCGGCGTAATCAATGACGAGCGCGTAAAGCGATACAAGTAAAGGCAGACCTCGCCTTTCTGCAACCCCCAAAAACAACGGCATCGGAAGCGATTGCTTCCGATGCCGTAAAAATTTCCCTACCGCGTTGTATATATATTGTACGATTTGCAATTCTAATGCCCCAAAATTACTTCTAAAAAACATACCTGTTACCTCAGAAAGTAAAATTCCAATGCTGAAATAGGCTGAAATCAAATAAAAACACTTATTTTTACGGACTGAAACAGACTGACAAAATGAAACTCAATAAACGTCAACAACTTAAAAGAGCGTATTTTACGTTTGAATGGCGACGAAAATACGATGCAACCAACTGGCAGCGCATAATGGTGCTGTCTTTTACCTGCTTTCTGATACTTGTAGCCGTCCCCCTCAACCTGCTCGGGCTGTCGGGCCCTACCGGAATCCTGTTCACAGCACTCAACTTAGGGCAGTATGCCTTTACTATCGGCGCCTTGTCGCTACTCGCATTCCGCGTTGTCAAACTGCGCGCCGCGCTGGCGTCAATACTGCTGATGGTGCAAAGCTTCATGGTGGTGGAGATGCTGGTATGCTCCATCAATCCGACATCAGAGAATGTGGTGCTCGTGCTTGGCGACCTATTCCTGTCGTTCGGCGTGATTGTCCTTGCGCTGGCTGCCAACTACAAAATCCTGCCTTTTGTGCTTGTGGCATTGCCGGCAAGTGCCTATATTTCATGCACGGCACTGATCGACAATGAGATGTTTACCAACTTCTTCCCTCTTATTTTTATGTCGTTTCTGCTGGTGCCGATACTCGGCTATATGTTTGTGCGCAATTTTCAGCGGCTTGAGACGGAGCATATCCGGATGAAGGACACCGAGCGCAACGTGCTTGACGCTCTCGGCATCGACAAAGAAAAGGCACTGGAATTTATCCACACTAAGAAAAAAGGCAAAATCAATATGCTCGACTTCTTTACTGACTCTGCTATCTGGAAGCTGCGCGACGAGATTGAGCGTATCGGCAACGAGGAAAAAGCTGCGCTCAACAGGATCTCAGAGGCAATCCCCGGGCTGACGCCGTCGGAAGTGGAAATTGTCCAACTGATTCTGCACGGGCACAAGACATCGGAAATCTGCATGATGCTGGGTAAGGAAAAAGGCAACATCACGAGTCAGCGCACACATATCCGCGCCAAACTCGGTCTCACCGATCCGCGTGCCGACCTCCGGTCAGCCCTGATTGAGCGAATCGAGCGGCAAGCGCAGTAGCGGCGAGACCGCCTAAAGCACATCGCCTCCAGCACTGTTTTTTATGATTTTTACCCCCCGAAACAGTAACTATTCTGCATAATAGCTGAATCTTTGTTCAATCCTACCAAGATTATACAGTCTAACCATTTTCCGATGAAGACAAACCGCATAGTGACCGAAAATCTTAGTCGTATCAAGTGTTCATTACGCTTGATACGACTATGTTATTCTCCTCTACAGCTTACTCTCGAATAACCTTAACGTTTGTTGCGGAAGAACATAGAAACAATTATGAGCAATATTAATATTTATGCCGCAAGTCGCAGCGGTCAATAGAGACAGATGCAAAGTTCGTGGCACTCGCAGGTCCAACTTCGCTCCATAATTGTAGCTGATGATGGGTTGGGCTGATTGCGCCACGGCATTGTTGACTGAGAAGATGACTGGGAAGAGATAACAAATAATGGCAAATACAGCGACACCATCTTCATGCAGCATTCCCATAAACTGATAGTTACCTATCACGATGGTAATGCTCATTGCAATCTCTGTAAGGAATGTGGCGAAGCTATCTTGAATCCAAAGAAGTTGGAATATCTCCCAAACACCGAATGAGATTGAATGTCACATTTTTTTAGGATATCATCTTACCACAATGCAATCTTGCCTGCGATACCCAAATCAAGGGTTGCTGTCGCAATGCCCAATGCTTGAAACACACGACTCATTGTTGGTAATGTGATAACACTTGTACCTTTCTCCAACTTTGAAATTTGAGCACGCTGCACACCGATACGTTCACCAAGTTGTTCTTGCGTGAGGTTTTGTGCCAATCGAGCCTTGCGTATGGCTTCGCCTACAATATAGGCGTTCACATCTTCTTTGAGTTTGGCTTCCATTGCTTCACGCTCTGGTGTACCCCTTTTACCCCAAAGTTTATCTTTCATATTGTCTGCTGGTGTCAATTTCATCTGTGCCATAATGCTATTTCTTTTTATTGTTAAAGTACTCTTTTCTTAACTCTTCCGCTTTGGCAATCTCCTTTAGCGGTGTTTTCTGTGTTTTCTTGACTATGCCATGTGTGGCAATAACCAAGGTCTCTTCCTCAGTATCCCAAAAGGAGAAAAGCCTGTAGCATATACCATTGTAGAGAGTTCGAAACTCCCATATCTCGGTATTCTCCAGTTTCTTGAAGATGTCAACTTTCATCACTCCTTCCTCAACCTTGAAGATGTTGTAGTATATCTTCTGCTGAGCTTTGAATGGCTGCGCATCCAAGAAGGCTTGTGCTTCTTCTGTCAACACCACTTTTAGTTTGTTGATGCCCATTTCTTCTTGAGTTATGGTACAAAGATAATATTTTGTTTCCAACTAACGATACAAAATTCTATTTTTCATCTCTATCAGCCCCACTTTTAACACACTCTCACGACTTGTTGTAACTATTCAACGGTAGGAGCATGACGAATCGTCAAACCTCAAACAAGGCTTGAATTGCATTAAAAGGTGTTTGGTTGTGTTTCTTTGCAGTCTCGACTACTGAATGTAGTTCAAGAAATGCATCAGCTCCAAAGTCAGAACGGAATGTACATGAGTTTTTCAATTTGATTTTCAACTTGCGTATACCTCGTTCGCTAGCGTTGTTGTCAGATGGAACCGTTGGGTCTTCCAGGAAATTGAAAATGTAGTCACTACATTTTATCAATCCATTTTTTAAGGTTTCGAACTTCTCACCAAGTTTGCTGACATTTAGTTTGAGTAAACTATCCAATTTGTCCAGCCATGAGGCTTTGCTGATGACATCTGTCGGATTGGTGTTTCTCTCTGGGATGGCCCCACGGAACAAGTTGGCGACTTGCTCAGACCATTTCTGATCAGTGTCCAGTTCAGACAGACACTGCAACTCTCTGAGCAGGTGCGCAACGCAGCGTGCTTGACGCTCTCGGCATCGACAAAAAAAGGCTCTGGAATTTATCCACACTAAGAAAAAAGGCAACATCACGAGCCAGCGCACACACATCCGCGCCAAACTCGGTCTCACCGATCCGCGTGCCGACCTCCGGTCAGCCCTGATTGAGCGAATCGAGCGGCAAGCGCAGTAGCGACGAGACCGCCTAAAGCTCGTCGCCTCCAGCACTGTTTTTTATGATTTTTTAACTACCCCCCCCGAAATAAACAGCTGTGCCACAATTGAAAAAAACAGTACCTTTGAAGTATTCAAAAACAAAGTATTATGAAAGTATTACTGTTTTCGTTGCTGTCTGCAATCGCAGGCATCGCCATTTATGCAGAAAATCCGGTTGGATACAGTTACACACCATTGGTCAGAGAAGGCGTGGAGTGGGGATACAAATGGACGTATTACCCTCTAAAAGAAGGCAGCTACTACCTGCAGCTCTCCGGCGACACCTTGATAAACAGCAAAACATATAAAGTCTGCTACAGATATGCCACTGTCGACTTCCAGAAAGAGGACGCTATGGTTTATGGTTTCGTCAGAGAAGAGGGCAAACGGATATATGCGATAGGCTGACGTGTGCCCAACGGGACTAGCATAGACATGTACAATTATTACGACAAGGACGCTTTGGAAGAGCGTCTCATCTATGATTTTGACTGGAAAATAGGTGATACATACAGACTTGCAGCAGACGAGACATACATCACCATCACTGGGATTAAATATGTGGAGGTCAACGGAAAAAAGCGAAAGGCGTTTTTTGCAACCCTCAACGGGGCTACTTCCGAAAGTCTTTTTGCCATTGAAGGGATTGGATTCATCGGCAGCAGACCGTTTGAGGCAGACATGATGAACCCGAACTTAAATGAGTGCGCCTGTATGCCTGAATATGTCGTTGAATTGGAATTCATGCAGAAAACAAACGACCGGTTCCACTATGAATTCCGCCGTGATGATTTCGACTTCAGTTTTGGCTCGGCAGAAAGTATAAATCCCGACAGCCCGGGACTGCGCCTGTCGGCCGACAATCTCTACTTCAACGCACCCAATCCCGACAGGCTCACCGCATCGCTTGCCGACACGTCGGGGCGCATTGTCGCAGCCGCCACTATGGAAGACGGGACGACTGCAATAAACGTGGCGCAACTGCCCGAGGGCATCTATATTGCGACGCTGAAGTCGGACAAGGAATTGATTTTAAGCGAGAAAATCCTCGTAAGCCACCGCTGAACGCTGCCGCCGAATCATTGAGACGATTGGATGACTCCAATCACATATCAACTGTTGTGTCGACAGTGGTTTCCGGAGTCGGGTTGACAAATGTGTCGACCGGCGGTTGCTGTGTTTCCTCGTCGGCAAGCCATGTGTCGGCAACGAGTTTCATCAGACGGTCCTGATAGTCAGGTTTAAGTGCCATCTTCTCCACCTCCGCGGCTTTCTTCTTGTCGACAGCCACACCGCCAAGCCCCTCTCTGAGATATTTTGCATAGACGGCAGCCGGCTCCTGCTCAATCATTCCTTCCTCGCAAGCCGCCGCAAAGCATGCCGCCGCCTGCGCGAAGTAGTCCTTGCCAATGTTGTTATACATTATCCCGAGCGTGTTGAGAGCCTTCGGGAAACGTGCCTCGGAGGCCTGCTGAAGCAACGACACACACTCATCGGCCTCCTCGTCGCTCAAATCGTCGGAGCCAAGCGTATAGACATACGCAAGCAACGCTTTTGCCGACACGTCGCGCACCGACGCCGCCTTCAGGTAGCCCACACACTGCTCGCGTGTCGACGGCTCAAGGCGTCCGCCCTCCTTTTTCACGAGGGTCAACGCTTTCATTGTCAACCCTTCGGGTATATCCATCGTCACAAGATGCTCAAAGCATTCAAGCGCCTTGTCGTAGTCCTGCTTATACAAATAGGCATTGCCTTTCAGGTAGTAGAAAAACGCCGAATTGTCGGGGTTTTTCTTGTCGCAGTAGGTTTTCTTGAAGTCTGCCACATAACCCTGGTCGGCGGCGATGGCCATCCAAGCCATAGCCATGCAGTAGCTGCGCTCCGGACCCGTTCCGTCGCGAAAGGCAACGGCATAGTCCCACTGCGCACGATGCGATCCGAGCACCGCGGCGCGCCGCAGATAGTCGGCAGCCTTCAGAGAGTCGGGCTCCACACCGTCGCCGGCGGCATAGCGCAGGCTAAGGTCGTAGCACGCCTGTGGGAAATTGCCCGAAGCGGCTTTCTCAAGAAACTCCAAGCCCTCCACGTGGTTTTCCTCTCCGCCAAGACCTTTCATCTTCATCATTCCGCAGAAATACGTAGCCGACAAGTCGCCCTGCTCCGCCGCTTTCGCAAACCATTCCAAAGCGTCGGGCTGTCGTCCTGTATTCAGACAGATTAAGGCATATTCACGCTGCGCATCGACCGAACCGCCCTCGGCGGCCATCTGGAAATACTGCACGGCTTTCGCCCCGTCGCGCTTCACGCCGTTTCCCGTCTTGTAAGCCAAAGCCGTCACGATGCCGTCAAACAGTCCGCCGCGCTGAGCCGCCGCCTCAACGGCAGTCATCAGCGAGTCGTTTCCGTCGCGTATTGATTTCAGATACAGCCGAGTGGCCTTCAGCGAGTCCCTGTCGATGCCGTATCCGTAGCGATAGCACATTCCCATATTGCCCACAGCCTTTACATCGCCCTGCTTGGCAGCCTTCGCCCACCATTGCAACGCCTGCCCGTAGTCGCGCTTCATCCCGTTTGTGCCGTTGTAGCACCACTCGCCGACAGCATTCTGCGATGCTGCGTCGCCCTCCTGTGCTTTTTGCAGCACTGCGTTGGGCTGCGTTGCGAGAGCCATTCCCGCGGCAAGGGCCGCGCATATCGTAAAAATCAACGTTTTTTTCATTCTTTCCAGTCTTTTTTCTACCATTCCGCAGCCGTGTCGGCGGCGGCAGGTTCGTCATAATAGTCATAAGCAGGCGCAACCGTGTCGGCCACCACAGCTTCATCGCCGTAATACACAACGGAGTCGGAAACCACACTGTCGCAGACCATCGCGCCAAGCTCGTCAATATATTCATATTCTCCGTCACGCAGACCGTAACTGTTGCCTTTCTTATCGAGCACAAGCATCACCGCTGCCGCCACGGCAATCGCGGCTGCAACCGACGCCAGCACAATCCACAACGGTTTCCGGCTTTTACGCCCAGCTGCGATTATGCGAGTCGGCGCAGTGTCGGCATCCACCTCGCAAACGGCTTCGCCGCCATCGTGAAGAGACGCGAGAAAAGCCTCCACCGAAGGCGTTCGGTCGGCACGGTTCTGCTGCATCGCCCCGACAATGGCGTTGACCACCGGTCTGTCCAGCGTCTTGGGCAGCGACTGCACAATGCCCGCCGAAGTCTGCTCAGTGGCGATTGCCGGATCCTTGCCCACAAGCATGTAATAGAGCGTGGCGCCGAGAGCGTAGACATCGGCTTGCGGCACAAACGTGTTGAGTCCGGCATATTGCTCCACCGGAGCATAGCCGTCGCTGCAGCCCTGCACACGCACCGTCGACGTGGGACGCCCGTTGCCGTCATAATGCTTCGCCAAGCCGAAATCGATGATTACCGGTATTTTCGAGCCGTCGGGAGTAGTCTTAAACATTATGTTGTCGGGCTTTATGTCGAGATGGTTGATGCGATGACTGTGCAGAAACGCCACAGCCCTTGCAACCGGCTCGATTATTTCAAGCGCACGCTGCTCGGGCAGCGGTCCGCCAGCCTTCACAATGTCGCTCAGCGAGCCGCCGTTGAGATATTCCATCACATAGTAGACCGTGTTGTTTGCCTCAAACACCTCGCTGACAGGCACAATATTGTCCACCTGCCCGCTCAAGGCATTCAGACGCTCCGCCTCCGACAGGAAGTCCTTGCGGCTCTCCTCCACGCGCGCCTTCGACGGACGCGAATACACCACACCCGCCGACCCGGCATCGCGCTCGCAGGCGTCTTTCAGGAAATGCTCCTTTACGGCGAAATATGTGAAGATGGGCACATTCTGGTAGACCAGCGTCGCCGACACCTTGTAGGTTATGCCGAAACCGCCCACACCAAGCACTTTCTCGATGCGGTATTCCCGGTTGGGACTTCGCAACAACGAGCCTACAGGCAACGCATACTTAAAAACCTCTTTGTCCATCTTAGATGCTCTGCAACGGCTGTCCAGCCAATTTTTCTATCTTCTGACGCTCAGCCTCCGCCTCGCGTTTCTTTCTCTGCTCTTCCTTGCGTTTCAATGCCTCTTCAGGCGACACTTGCTCCTGTTCCTGTGTCTGTGTCTGAGGCTTCACCGAGCCGTCCTGACCCTGCTTTCTGGACTGTACGGCAGGCTGTTTGGCTGCCGGACGGCGGAACGTGATTTTTTGGCTGTAGGCCACCTCCTCTGGAGTGCCGTCGGCATTGCGTGCCGGCTCGAAACGCATCATCCTGCACAGGCGCACCGCCTCTTTGTCGATAGCCGAATCAACGCTCTTTACCACCTCGACATCGTCGGTTGTTCCGTCTTCCTCTATCTTGAAACGCACCACAACCGTGCCTTCCTTTGTGGCGTCAGCCGGATAGCGCAGGTTGTCGTTGATGAATTTCTGCATATCGCCCTTGAAGCTCGGAGCCGTAGCCATTCCTTGTTTTTCCAATGGCATTTCGGTCTTCTGCTCCGATGCTTTTTCCACATTTTCCTTATCCTCACCGCCTTTCAAGCCCGAGAAGACAACCACTGCGGCAACAATCAATATCGCAAGAACCACAGCGGCGGCAATCACAGCGCCCATCGGCGTCTTTTTCCTTTTCGTGTATCCCCCAGCCGGACGCGCTTCTGCCGGCGTCACTATGCGCGTGGCAGTCTGCGGCTCCACCGGCAACGCGCCAGCCACGCTGTCGACACTGACAAGATATGCCGTATTGTTGTCGTCGCTGTCCACACTCATCGCAGCTATCCGGGCACATTTTTCAGCGTCGGAAGCCGGTTTGCCGAGGATTTCGACAAGCATATCGTCACTAAGATTCTTCAACACGCCGTCGGAGCACATAAACACATAATCGCCCGGACGCACATCGGTGATGTTGACCGTTGTTGCAGCCGAACGCTCCTGCTCTGCGTCGGGCACACACACCGAACGCGTAATCACGTTGCGGTCGGGATGCGTTTCCGCCTCCTTCTCCGTTATCACACCGGCACGCACAAGGGCGTTGACCAGCGAATGGTCGTCGGTGCGGTAGACAATGCCGCTGCCCGGGCGCACATAGTACACGCGGCTGTCGCCGATATGGGCGATGAAACAGCCGTCGGAATGGAATGCCACAAACGTGAGCGTTGTAGCCATCCCCTTGTTCTCAAGCGTCGATACGCGCTGCAGTTCGTTGAAAGCGAAGTCGAGAGCCTGCTCAAAGTCACGGACAGTGAACGGACACGACCAATCCCTACCCGCAAGCGCCTTCCCGAATGCGTCGCAGACGGTGCGGCTTGCCACTTCTCCTTTTTCATTTCCACCTACGCCGTCGCAGACCACGAAAAACGGTTGTGGGTCTTTCGGCGTGTCGCAGTCGGGATAGCGCGAATCCTCCTGGTTGGTGCGCCGCCCGAGTTGCGTAAATGAGTATGGTTGATTCAATCGTATGTCCATATCCTTAAATTTCTAAGATTCTTGATTCGGTGCTTTTTCAAACTTGAATGTGGTGCGGCCGAGCACGATGGTGTCGCCAAACTCGAGATACTCTCCCATACCTGCGCTCAAAGCTCTACCGTTGTGCTTCACCTTGTTAGTGGCGTTGAGCACAGTGAGTTTATAGATGATTCCCGCCGATTTTGTCTCGGCAGTGATGCTTATCGAGCGGCGGCTCATTGTCGGGTCGTCGACCATCACGTCACATGGAGCGTCGGTGTCCTGACGCCCTACGATGGTTTCTTTTCCCGCCAGCTCAAAAATACGGTCGGAGCGGAAATGTCCGCGTTTCTGCACGAGGCATCCACGACAGATATTGAAATTTTTCTGCACCGGCTTGGTCTTGTTGACCTTTTCTACCGGACGTGTCTCGGTGTTTTCGCCCTCTCCATTAGCCGCTTCGTAGACATAAGTCTGCACGCTCTGGCATTTCGGGCAGCGCACATTGTGCTGTCCGGGCTGCGGGTTGCGGATGCGCAGCTTCATACCGCAGCTGGAGCAGAATTGCTCCACCACAGGCGCGTTGTCGGCTGGCTGTGGAGCCGGTTTGGGCGCTGGCTGAGGCGCAGGCTCCGGCTGCTTGTTGCTGTCTACAATCTTCACTGGAAACGGCTTGCCGCAGAACGGGCATGTTATTTTATAAACACCCGGAGTTTGCGGATTGCGCATACGCATCTGCTTTTTACACTCCGGGCATGTTACAAGTATAGTCTGATTTTCGTTGTCCATAGATGGTTTTATCCAAGAGTAGTTGGGTCGATAATATCGGCTTCGAAAGAGTTGTCGTCAGGCATCGGATCGGTGTCGGAAGCTGCAAGATAACCTGTTGTGTCGCCTTGCTGCTGGGCGTGGAGCATCTCCATGTCGCTGACGGTCGACACCACACCGAGTTCAACCTCGTTTCCGTAAGCGTCGCGCGCCACGTCAAACATCTGGTCGCCGTTTACGTCGACAAGCACCATTTCCGTGCCGTCCTCGGCTGTAATTGTAGTGGTTGTCTCAAGTTCTCCGTTCACGTTGTAGACCTGTGCAATCTCGCCCACCTCAAACGGGAAGTCGGAAGCCTGAGCGTCAGTCGGGTCAATGATGTCGGCTGCAAGAATCTCGTCTGAAACATCGTCGGGGTTCACCGTCGTTTCCGTTGTCGTCGTGTGCTGCGTTGTGGCTGCTGGCTGTGTCTCAGCCACCGGTTCGGCTGCCACGACAGGTTCCGGCTGTGCCTCGACCACCGGTTCGGTGACAGTATTGTCGGCTGTAAGTCCGGCAACGGCGTCGAGCGCCTCGTCGGCAGTCATCGGTTCTGCCTCTACCGTACTACCCGCGAATCGCTGATAAAGCTCATAACCAACATAGCCGACGGCGGCACCGGCAGCGATGCCGGCGGCTGCCATACCCGCTGTTTTCGCAGCGTTGTTTTCTTTGTTCTCACCCTCAACAATCGTTGCGTCTACTGTTCCCTGGTTGCCTGCTGCAACAGTCTGAAATTTTAGTTTCTTGGTTTCCATAACATTTGGTTTTTGTTTCTGTCACAAAGTTAAGCGTCGGCAACGGCGTTTTGCAAACGTTTCGGGCCATACTGTTTGAACCCGGCAGTTTTTTTGACGAAGTGGCGCGTTTCTCTGTCGAACAGACTTCGTGTGCCTACCATTTTGTCAGCACCATGTTGTAAGAACGCTTGGCAGCAACAAGTTGCGGATGCTGTCTAACCTTGTAGCGGTCGTCGGGAGCGTTTGAGTTGCGCTTCTCCACACGCGCCGTCACGTCCTTGTAAATATATTTAAACAGCTCCATTACAGTCACTTCCTTATTATGGTCGGTGTCGGCCATTCCACGGATGCCTTTCAGCAAAGCCTGTGTCAGATAGCCCGCGCCAATCCATCCAGAGTCTTCCTGCGACATCTCGTCGGGACGGCTCGACAGGAAAAACACGATATCCTTGTCTGACGAACGCACATCCTGCGCTATCGTGCCGGAAAAGCAGGCATCGAAGAAGCATACGATTTCCTTTGCCTTCGAAGCCGAAAACAGCTGCATCATCTCGCTGTAGCTCACCGGCTTCATATCGGTTGCCACGATGCATCCATCCGCGCCGTGTCCGCTGTAGAAAAACACAATGCGGTCGCCTTCCTTGGCTTTGCTGCACACTGCGGCAAGGGCCACAATCACATTTTCACGCGTGGCGTTGCGGCTTGTCAGCGTGACCACGTCTTTGGTCTGCGTCTTCATGACGTCACTGAATTTGATGGCGTCCTGACCGCTGCGCTGCAAGTCGTGCTCGTCGCCATCATAGTCGGCGATGCCGATCGACAACACGAAAGTGCGCGCCGAGACGGGCGCGGATACCAGCATAAACAACGCCAGCATCAGGATGATTGTGATTTTCTTTCTCATAGCATAAATATTCTTTTATGATTCTTATGAATGTGCCTTACACGTCATGCACATCTGTTTCGTAATCTCATAATCGGTGAGCGGACGTCCGCAGCGCGGACACACAAGTATGCGCTGCTGACGGTCGTAGATGCGCTGCATCTTGTTTTTGCCCGAGGCAAAGAAAATGTAGACAGGAGGCAGCAGCATGCCGATGCGCATCACCATCAGCTGGAGTCGTGGCTGCTCCGAAAGGAATGGCATATACGACACGGCGATAACCACCACAGAAATCAATATCTGCACCAGCCCACGGTTGCGCTGCGCCGCCTGGCAACGCTCACGCTCTTTCTTGAACTGGTCGCGCCATTCCGCAAGCCGAGCGAACTCATAGGCGTAGTTCTCAGGGTCGTCCTCCACCACATGGTGAGCCATAAACGCATAGCCATTGCTGCTCTCGTCGCCCAGCCGCACCATCGTGTCTTCTTTTATCTCCACGCGGCTCACCCGCTGATACAAGCCATTGTCGTCGCGCACAAACGTGCCGTTGGTCGAGTCCAGATCCTCAAGAATCCAGTGTCCGCCCTCTATGGTGATACTTGCATGCTGGCGACTGACTCCCGCATTCTTTATCGGAAACTTCTGGTCGCCCTGTTTGCCTATGATAATCTTTGTCATAACGGTCTACTCCTCTTTGTTTTTAATTCTCTCGGCGAAACTTTTTCTAATCAAGTCCTTATATGCCTTCAACAATGCTTTAGGCACGTCGAGAACATAGGAATGCTCCTGATTGTCAGACAGCGTCAGCCGCTGCTTCAACACGTTGATGTGGGTCAGATAGGTTTGGTTGACAAGCAGGCTGCGTCCAAGTCGCACAAACGGGCTCCGGCGGTCTTTCGGGACAATCATCTTTATCATTCCCTCCAATTTCGACAGCCCAAGCGTTATCATCATCTGCATTCCGCCGATATAGACGATACGCGAGTAATTTCCGCTCGCCTGTATGTATGCCACCTTGTCAAGGTCGAGCACAAACAGTTCGTCGCGCGAATTGATACACAATTTCAGCATAATCCTTCGTTTTTGATTAGTCAACGATTTCTATGACACCTCTTTAAAAAAAGGTTTCAATTGCAAAATTATTAATTTTACTTGCTTATCCAAACTTTTTTCGCTTTTAAAAAGTAAAAAAATCGGTATGCGTCCGGTTTTCTCCGACGCATACCGATTTATCAACAGTCTGCACTGTATGCTAAATCTCTGAAATCTTCAGCACAAGGTCTACGAGATAGGCAAGCACGTTGTCCTGCTTGTTGTTGTTCACCTTCAGCTCAAACAAGTTGTCATGCTTGTCTGAATAACTGATTGCCGTAAGGTCGAGGTCGATGCCAAAGGCGCGCTTGATGCTTTGCGACGCCGGCGATGTCTTCGACAGGTTGATGAACATTGCCGCCGACTTGCCGCCAAACATTCCCGGGTCGGCAAGAGGCTGCGACGGAGCGGCAGTTGTGGAAACAACGAGATAATTACCCTCGCTCTTGATGCGCACTGTGGTCTCGCTGTCGATAGGAAACGACACCGAACCGTCGGTCGCTATCGGCAGGCCGAGTATCGACGCGAGCGTGGCAACATCAGCTTCCAGACTCTTCTTGCATTTTGCCACCATTGTGCCATTGATTGACTTCTGGTTGAATTTATCATAGTTGCCCCATTCCGACTCTACTTTTGTTGTCAGGTCGCCTGAGATTGAGATGCCAAAAGCCACGTTGTCGTCGAGGTTTTTGAAGATTTCCTCAACTATCGCCTTCTGTGTCTCGTCGTAGATTGTGCTCTCGATAAGGTTTGAGTACATCTTCTTGACATAGTCGGGAATCACCGACGCATAGACCATCGTGGTCGACTTGTCAAAGAACTTGAGCATTCCGGTGTCAATCGTTTTGTTGCCAACGACCTTTGAAACTATGTTCTCGCCCTTGCCGTCCAAGCATTTGCACTTCACAGAAAGTTTGTCTTTCTCAAAAAGCACCGTCAGATAGATATGGCTGTCGAAATATTCCTTGATATTCATGTCGTCAAGCGACAGCCCGTATCTCGACATTTCCTTATTCATCATCTGCTCGGTCATTCCGCCGCCCATCGACATGATTTCCTCCATGTTGAAATATATGTTCAGGTCGCCGTCGCTCATGTTGTCGGCAAAACCCGGAGCCTCAGCCACCGACTTCTCCTTGTCAAGGGCAATGAATGTCTTCACCGCGTCGATGGCATCGTCCAGATTTTTCGGGCAAAGCCAAGCCTTACTGCCGTCGACCACCACAGAAGGCGCGTCGCCGTCGGCCTCATAGGTTGTCAACCCGCCCGACTCGCCTTTGGTCGTGTTGTCGGCTACAAGATCCAGTTTCTCAAACTTGCTCTCGTCGCTGATGACAAACGACAGGTAGCCGTCACCTTCGTATTCAAACATCACCATCTGCTCCATGTCGATGCCGCTATCGCCTTTCATACACGTTTTTATGAACTCAGCCGCCTCTCCAAACTTCTCTTTCGGGAACTTCTTCACATACTTCTCCAGATTTCCTTTTTTCGCAAGGTCGCCAGGCTTGAACACCATCACAGCCTTTGACTCCTTAGGCACATAGTTCACCAAATCCGACGGGCTGTCGGAACACGATGCGAACACAAACACCGTCAAAAGCAGCGCCACTGCCGCTGACAAATGACTCCTGAACGATTTTTCCATAATTATTCGGTTTCTTGTTAGTATTTCCTTAACTCCATCGCCGACGGCACATTACGCGTCATCGACAGTGCAAATATAAGCATTACACACGTATCTACAAAACGCGTATCCTGTTATTTTACTCCGGTAATCGCAATTTTTCAGAGAAATGTCAGGCGGGAATAGCGACCGGCTATGGTGGCGGCGGCATCGCGGAGCTGCTCGGCGGTGACGCTGCGTATGCGGGCGGTGATTTCGTCGACAGTGCTGACCGTCCCGAAGTGCATCACGCTCTTGCCCATCGACAATGCTGTGCCTTCAAGACTCTCGCTGCCCACGAGCAACTGACCCGCATATTGCTTCTTTGCGGCGTCGAGCGCACGCTGGCGCATCGTTGACGATGCGAGCGAGTCGAGAGTGCGGTCCACGAGGTTGAGACACCGCTTGGCGTAGCGCTCGTCGCTTCCGAAATAAACGGTCATCAATCCGCTGTCGGAAAACAAAGTCACCGCCGACTCGACGGTATAGGCATAGCCGTGGCGTTCGCGTATCGCCACATTGAGCAGAGAGTTCATCCCCGGACCTCCGAGAATGTTGTTGAGCAACAGAAGCGCGTATTTGCGGTCGTCGTGCATTCCGAATGTGGGAATGCCGATCACGGTGTGTGCCTGATGTGAGTCGACAGAGCGTGTCTCGGCAAACTGCGGCAACACTGCCGGAACGATGCGTTCCGGGCGCACAAGCGTGCGGCTGAAGCTTCCGAAATGGCGTTCGGCGAGGCGGAAGAAGCGTTCGGGGGCTGCGTCGCCCACACCAAACAGCACCATATTGCCGGGGGTGTACAGGCACTCTATGAATCTGCGGCATTTCTCCGAAGAAAGTTCCTGCAAAGAGTCCTCGTCGCCGAGGATGTTGTGCCCGAGAGCGTTGCCCGCGAAAATCAAGTCCTCAAAGTCGTCGTAGACGGCCTCCGACGGCGTGTCGCGGTATGACAGAATCTCTTCCAGCACCACCTCCCTCTCCTTTTCCAACTCATGCTCGGGAAACACCGAGTTTTGCACAAGGTCGGCAATAAGTTCCATGGCTCGCGGCATATTCCCCTTTGGAAACAGCGAGTAGACGAGCGTCTCCTCCTTCGACGTGTAGGCGTTGAGCTCGCCGCCGACAAGCTCCATGCGGTTGAGTATGTGCCAAGCGCGGCGTCGCGACGTGCCTTTGAATATGGTATGCTCCACAAAGTGCGCAAGCCCCCTGTCGACGCCCTCGTCGCGGCTTCCGGCATTGACAGCCACACCGCAGTATGCCACGTTTCCATGCCGCTGACAGTAGACGGCACGCATGCCGTTGGCAAGCGTGTGGATTATGCAGTTCTTGTCCATATCCGTCAAATCATATAAACGCAGAGGAATCCGTTGAGCACGCCGGCAATCACCTGCCACAGCGTGTGCCGCTCCATTGCGATGCGCGACGTGCCGAGGATGCCTGCCGTGATTATCATCACGCAGATTATCGGCATAAGGTCGAAAACGCCGTCACCGTAATTGTTGATTTTACAAAGCAAGCCTATCAGTCCGCCGATACCAGCCATGTGCGCGCTGATTTTCCAGAAGAAGTTGACCACCATCGACACCAGGGCCGACGTAGCCGCTCCGAAGAGAAACATCCACATCCACGTGGGAGCGTTGATGTTGAACAGATAGAGCGCGCCGACAACATAGCAAACCGTGATGATTGAGTATGGCAGAAACCGCTCCCTGCGTTGATTCAGATGCACATCGGAGATTATGCCGAAATGCTTCATCACAAGAAACAGGATTGCCGGCACCACGCATGTGAGCACCGCCACCACAGCGATGACGATAAGTTTGTCGGTGGTGAGCAAAATCTGGTAAGTTGACAGTTGGAATGCGATGAGCATACCGTATGTTGGCATGAACATCGGCGACAGCAGAAACGAGAATACGGCAGCCACATAGTGGATTACACGCATCGTTTTCTGTTCAAGCGACATTATTGTCGACGTGATTTCCGTTTTCAGATTTTCCATATCATAATTCTTTACGCAGCCGTGCCACAGGGAAACCCAGGCGTTCGCGGTATTTGGCGATGGTGCGGCGTGCTATTTCATAGCCTTTCTTGTTGAGAAGTTCGCAAAGAGCCTCGTCGGAGAACGGCTTTTTCTTGTCCTCGTGTTCGATGATGTCTTTCAATGCCGACTGAATCTCGCGAGTCGACACGTCTTCGCCCGACTCATGCTTCATACCCTCGTTGAAGAAGAACTTCAGCGGGTATACGCCGCCGGGAGTCATCACGTATTTTCCTGAAGTGGCGCGTGATATCACCGACAGGTCATAGCCCGTTATCGCGGCGATGTCTTTCAGCACCATCGGCCGCAGCTGCGACTCGTCCTCGGTGAGGAAAAACGCTTTTTGCCATCCCACAATGGCGCGCATCGTGCTGAACAGCGTCTGCTGCCTCTGCTTCAGCATCTTGATAAACACCGATGCCGACTCGTATTTGTCTTTGACAAATCGGTTTGCCTCCTCCTCGTTGCGGTTGCGCGGCTTTGCGGGAAGATTGTCATACATTGCTTGGAACGACTCCTCAATCTGCAGGTCGGGCACATTGTTGAGCAGCGTCAGCGTTATTGTATCGCCGTCCACATCGACGTTGAAGTCGGGGATTATGTGCTGCGCCTTTTGGTTTTCGCCGCCTCCGTAAAGGCTTCCCGGCTTTGGATTGAGAGCCTGTATAGCTTCAAGCACATGGCGGAACTCCTCTTTATCGAGTTTCATTGCCGCCATAATCTTGTCGTAGTGTTTTTTTGAAAATTCGGTGAAATATTTGTCGACAACCGTGTAGGCATGTAGGTTTTCGGGCGTTCCCGGCAGCCGTTCCAGCTGCAGCAGCAGACAGTCGCGCAGGTCGAACGCCGCCACCCCCGCAGGGTCGAGCTCACGTATTGCCTGCAGCACGGTGTTGATTTCCCCGTCGGTCACGTCAAGTCCTTCCTGAAAGATAAGGTCGTCGGAGATTGCCGACACCGAGCGGGTAAGATATCCGTTGTCGTCGATGCTTCCGATGATGTAGTCGGCTATTTGCTGTTGCTTTTCCGACAGGTCATGCTCGTTGATTTGCTCCGTAAGATAGTCAATCAGAGTGCTTTCCGACGTGATGATAGGCTCAAGCACCTTGTCGTCGGCGCTGTGGTTTGATATGTTCAGACGATAGTCGGGAGTGTCGTCGGCATCGTCCTCCGGATCGTCGGCGTCGCGCGCCATTGTCGTGTCGGGAGCAATGTCGTCAGCCTTTTCCTCGCTTTCATCGCCGCTTTCATCGCCGCCTTCCTCGCTTCCGTTCTTCTGACTGTCGTCCTGCTCAGCCACTTCGATTGCCGGATTGTCAAGGATTTCGTGGCGCACCTCATCTTCCACCTCAAGGCTGTTCATTTCCAGCAGTCTGACAAACTGCACCTGCTGCGGCGACAGCCGTTGCTGCAGTTTCTGTTCTTGTGTCAGATGCAATGCTTCCTTCATATCGACGTTTTCTGTTTCTACGGTGCGAAGTTACGCAAAATTTATTTTTCAAGCAAAAGGTTTACGAGAGTCTGTCCGACAGCCTTCAGCGGACGGCGGTCGATATGGGTCATCGTGTCGTCGGTTGTGTGCCACTGCGGGCAGAATCCCGTCGGAGAGTCCATCCTCTGGTCGATGATGTCGATACACGGGATTCCGGCATTGTTGATTGCCAGGTGGTCGTCGGTTATGCCGCCGCCGTTGGCGTTTACAAAGAAGTTGCCGTAGCCCAGACGGTTGGCGGCAGCCCACACGCGGTTGACCACGTCGGGAGCGTACTGCTGCGAGAAATATTCGCGCAGGAATGTGGCATTGGCGTCGCCCACCATATCGAGCAAAATGGCATATTCCGGACGGGTGTAGCCCTCGCGGTGAGGCGTGCGCACCCAGTGCTGGGTACCGAGAGCCCACGAGTCGGGATTGTCGCCATTGTCGTCGCCCCAGTCCTCCGCGTCAACGAGCAGAATGTCGATGCCCACCGCCGGCTCGTTGTTTTTGAGCAGACGTGCCATCTCAAGCAACACCCCCACGCCGCTGGCACCGTCGTTGGCCCCCATCACCGGTTTGCGGCGGTTGTCGGGGTTGGGATCGCTGTCGGCCCACGGACGACAGTCCCAATGAGCCACCAGCAACACGCGCCTTTTCTTTTCCGGATAAAACTCACCCACGATGTTGCGCGCGTGCAGCAGAGTGCCGTCAAAAGCCTTCAGGTCGGCACGCTGCTCAGTCACCGTTGCGCCGCATTGCCTCAACCGCGAGGCAATCCAGTCGCCGCACTCCGAATGGGCATCGGTGTTTGGCACACGCTCCCCAAACGCACATTGGCGCGCCACAAAAGAATAGGCGCTGTCGGCGTCGAACGTGATTTCCTTTGCCTCATCGGCTGTCTGCTGCGCGGTGTTTCCGGCAGTCTTGCCCGCACATCCTGCCACCGCCACAATGCAGCAAGCCATCAGAGCGATTGCATATTTGCTTTTGTTCATATCTGTCTGAAAATTTGTCGGATGCAAAATTAGCGAAATTTCCGAGCCTGTGCAATGTTTTTATATACTGCGGCAACAAGCCATCTGTCATAATAACACACAGAAAAGGGTATCCTCACAGACACCCGATCCCTTTACTATTTTTATCTAATCTCGCTTTTCCTTATGAAACGCATTTTGATTTTTACCTACAGTCTTCTTTTCGAAGACTGCATCTTTTCCATAAACTCAATTTTTTATACCCACAATTATACCCTTTTAAAAAAACTATTTTCAGCCCTTTGTTTCTTAGGACACAACAAAGATAAAACGAATATTTCACAAAAACAAGCGTTTTGCTTATATTTTATCATAAAAATGAAGAAAAAACTTATTTCTTGTTTTCAAATATGTTTTTCAAGAGCAAAAAAACAACCGGCGCCACACTTTGAAGCGCGACGCCGGAGGGTTGTTATTTCCGCAGCAGCTGCTGCAGCAACACCGGTTCGTTGGTGGTTATGAAGTCCACTTTCTGATCGATGAGCCATTGCATGTCCGCTTCTTTGTCGATTGTCCAGACATTGACTTTCAGTCCTAATTTGTGAGCCTCCTTAATCCATTCCGGATGTTTCTTGATGGGACCCATGCTGTAGTCAAACCCGGCAAAGCCGAGAGTTTTCAATTCCGCAGGCGAGAGTTCGCCGTTGAGATAGTAGATGTCGGTGCCCTGCGGCGCCACGCGCTTGAATTCCTTGCAGGCAAAGAGCGAGAACGAGATGTACTCCGTGCGGTCGGTCAAACCGTATTTTTCCACCATCTCCACAATTTTAGCCACAGCCTCGGCTTCCTTCTCCTTTGTCTGATGAGCCTTCAGCTCGAGCACAATCCGCGTTTTCAGCGTTCTTGCCTTTGCGAGATACTCATCGAGCGTCGGCATGTGCTCGCCGTTGTCGAGAATAATCGCGCTTAGTTCAGCCGACGAGCTTTGCTCAACGTTGTGCCCCTTGAACACAGCATCGTGGTTCACGAAAAGCACGCCGTCGGTGCTCAGCCACACGTCAAACTCGGAGCCATAGCAATCGATCGAGTCGGCCTTGCAGAGCGACGCGATGCTGTTTTGAGCCGAACCCGGCGCACGCCAATATCCGCGGTGCGCCACTACTTGCGTCTGTGCGGCAGCCGCCACAGCGGCAAATGCCACAAACAATGTTGTGATGTAATTTCTTAGTCTCATAATATCAATAGTTATTTTTCAACAAACCATAGCGATGCCACCTTGCGGCGTATTGCGATGACGTTGCCCAGCGTGATAAGTCCGATCACGACAAGTCCGGCAAGCGCCGACAGCCATATCGGTTCGCCCGAGAGCGAGAACACCTGCAGCTGCGTCATGTAGAGCGACCGCGCATAGAGCAGCAAGACTATCGACAGCACATAGACGGCGGCATTGACGTAGACCACCATTTTCACGTATGTACCCGCCACTTCCGCCGGAGTGTAGCCAAGCAGCAGCAAGTCCTGCAGCTTCCTTGTGTTTTTCTGCAACAGCAGATAGATGCTCAGGATAAGGATAAAGAACGACAGCAGGCTGATTACCAGCCCCACGGCTATCACGATGCCCATAATCACGGTCAGCATGTAGCTCGCCTTGTTGGAGTTCATCTTGTCGCCGGCAATCTCATAGCCGTGCTTCTTCATGTATTTTTCAATAGCCACATCGCCGGGCTTGCTCACCTCGAGGATGAGCCGCGACGGCTGCACGTTGACCTCCGGCGCATAGCGCGCGTTGCTCCATTGCATAAAGCTTTCAGGCACGATAATCGTGTTCAGCCGGTTTGAGAATCCCACGATGCGCCCCTCGATGTATTCCTGATGACCGTCGGTCGCGGTGACAGCAAGCATGATAGGCACCTTGCCCACCATGTCCTCGCTCAGCTGCGGCATGCCTTGCGACGCCGCAAATCCGAAGTTGTAGAGCGACAGATAGTCTTTCGACAGCAGGATGGGCACCACCGGGCGCGGGCTGTTGGCGTCGAATCCCCATTTTATGTTTTTCGTGTCGATAAATTCGTCGGGCACCGACTCGAAAAATATATATGTGTGCAGGCTCACGGAGCGTCCGCTGATTCCCAGGTTTCCCATCACCTTATAATTGGTGGTCGAGAACCGCCCCACCTTGCGCATCCACGGCTGCCGCTCGAGGTCGGCAATCTCGCTTTCCGAGAAAGCGTTGGCGTCAGTTCCTCCGAGCATACTTTTCACCATCGACGCCGTACCGATGCTCTTTGTCACCACAAGATAGTCCTTACGGATGAAACTGTCCTCGTCTTCAAACACCGGACGCACGTCCTGCCAGAACTGCAGACCGAGCAGCACGATTGTCAAACCCACCATGTTTGCAATAGCGAAACCTATGAGTTGCGCCTTGCTGATATGCTTGCGCAGCAGTTTCCACATCAACGGATTTCTCATAACTTCAGTGCCTCCTCCACTGCGATGTCAAGATTGTTGCCCACCGATGTAGCAATGACAGCCGCGCCAGTGCGTGCCGCCTCCTCAGTGATAATGTCGGCAACGATACGGTTGTTTGTCTCGTCGAGGTGGCTCACCGGCTCGTCGAGCAGGAAAAAGTCGCACGGCTGGCACACCGTGCGTATTATTGCCACTCGCTGCTGCTGTCCTATCGACAGTTTTCCCGCCGGACGGTCGGCGCGGTCGGCAACCCCCAGCCGCTCGAACAGGCTGCGGATCTCGGCAGTTGTCTTATGTCCGGTAAGCCGATTCTTCAGCTCCACATTTTCCAAAGCTGTAAGCTCAGGAAACAGTCGCATCTCCTGCGGCAGATAGGCAATGTGGCGACGTCGCACGTCACACCACTCCTCCACGGTCAGCTCGTCGATAGAGCGACCGTCAAACAGGAACGTGCCTTCATAGTCCTTGCGGTAGCCGTAGAGATATGCGCACAGCGACGACTTTCCGCAACCGCTTTCCGCCGAAATCAGATATTTTTTTCCGCGCTCAAACCGGAGCGTCTTCAACCACACTTCCGACTGGATGCCCGGTTGTCCGGCAAACACCCGCGGCAGAGTGTTGACAAGTTCTATTGTATTCATCTTTATAAGATAATTTTTATCGTTTCAAAAGTAGCCCAAACAATCGTAATACGCAAACCTCCGTCGGCGTTTCCTCACAGCAGTCCCTGCTCTATACGCGTGGCTATGCGGTCGATCATCGCGTCGGTCTCGTCGGTGGCCGGATGCCAGTCGGCTTTCAGATTGACATTGAAGAGCCGTCCGAACGCCTGATAGAACGACGCACGGAACGTGCCTAAAAACGCCTTGATGATGCCGTATGACTTCTGGTTTGTCTCGCGGTTGATGAGTTTCACAAGCACACGCGCCTGCTGACGCGAGAACCGCTTCAGTTCAGGCTTATATTGGTTGAACACATCGCGCTCCATGCTCTTCAGATAAGCCTCGCGTTCTTTCGTTGTGGGCAGAGTCTCAATGTATTCATACGTCTCGATTACGGTGGCGGATATAAGTTTGGCATAAGGCAGCCCCTTGCGCACGTCGCGGACGGTGCGCCAATAGAACTGCTCCTGATTTTTGTTTTTAAAACGTTCGGGAGGAAAAACAGTGATGTTGTTGATTACGAGCATCAGCGCGCTGTCGCCCTGCTCCGTGCGAAAATAATAGTAACCATGATAGGTCTTGTTGCGCGGAGAAGGCAGTCCGTCAGTTTCGGCAAAGGCACATGCCACCGTTGCCAACATCAGGAATAGAATTATACGCTTCAACATTTGTCTGACAAAATTTTGTGCAAAAGTAAGTATTTGCCACGACTTAGCGTATAATTTTATGATTTTTTGGATATTCTGCGACAAGCGGTTTGCGTCTATCCGAAGAAGATGTCGCCATCGTTCATATCCATCCATGAATGGTCGCCGGTGCGCACATTCAGATCTCCGTCGGAGTCCATCCACATATTTCCTCCGCAGTGGTTTAAGAACTTGCCGCCTTCGTCGCCTCCGACAACGAATTTTGTGCCTTCATTGTCGTTGTAGTTGAAATCGTCGTTGTCATCGTTGCCGCCCAACCAGTGGTGATGATTGAAAAAATTAAAAAATCCCATAATTATAACGTTTTTCCTATACAAAAATAGCGATTTTTTAATTACGAACAAACGATTGAAACTTTTTTCTTGAAAAAAGTTTCTTTTTGCGCTTTTTTACGACATTGCATCGCAATAATTACGTATCTTTACCGCCGAATTAAAACCACTAATATTTTCAATTATGAAAAAATTATCTACTCTCCTTTTGATTGCGGCTGTTGCGGCAGGTATTGACGCCAATGCAGCCGAAGTGACGCGCATTGCAGCGGGCAACCACACGATGCTTCTCACAAAAGACGGCAAAATCTACGTGAGTGGAAACAACGATGCCGGCCAACTCGGCGACGGGCACTACTTCGACAGCGAGATAAGCGACAACCACTACAACGCCACCACGTTTAAGCCCGTAGAAAAGGATGGCGTTAAATTCCGATCAGTGACCGCCACTATCTACAACTCTTATGCCATCGCCTCCGACGGCGCACTCTATGCATGGGGTCAGAATGCCTACGGACAATTGGGATTGGTCAGCGTAGGAACATACAGCGGCATCTACACGCCGACAAAGGTGGACGATGCCAAATGGGCGGTGGTGAAAGGCCGCTCGACAACAATAGTAGGTATTCATACCGACGGCACATTGTGGGCATGGGGCAATAACCTCACCGGACAACTCGGTGTTGGCGCCGACAGCGAGACGAAAGAGTGCGCGACGACACCTGAGAAGGTAAGCGATGAGCGTTGGCTCGACTGCGCTTCGGGCTACTCCCACAGCACTGCTGTGAAAGCCGACGGCACACTGTGGGCATGGGGCGACAACTCGCAGAACCAGGTGAACAGCAGCACCACCACTATATTCACAACTCCTCAACAAGTGGGCGAAGACACCGACTGGACTCAAGTGCAGGCAGGCGTGAAGATGTCGGCGGCATTGAAAGCCGACGGCACGCTGTGGACTTGGGGAAACAACGAAGAGTCGGCTCTCGGACGCGCTGTTGACGGCAAAACAGACGGCAAACCCATGAAGGCGTTCGACAAAGTGTTGTCATATTCTGTCGGCGATAAGCATGTGCTCGTCATCAAGGACGACTACACTCTTTGGGGATGGGGCTACAACCTCCACGGACAGCTTGCCAACGGCACAAACAGAAATATTGACACACCGACACAGATAGGCACGGCGCAATGGCAGACTGTTGCCGCAGGTTTCTATCATTCTGTTGGCGTACAGATCGACGGCTCTGTATGGTCGTGGGGATTCAACCGCTACGGACAGCTCGGACTGGGCGATGACAACAACCGCGCCGAACTTTCAAAAGTAGACTTCAATCCAGAAGAGGGCGCTGTGGCTGAAATAACGACAGACTCAGCAGTCAAGGTATATCCGACGGTTGCCGAGGAAACGATAACCGTAAGCTCCGACGCGACAATCAGCAGCGTCAGCATCTACAACGCCAACGGTCAGAAAGTTGGCTTCAAGATGGTCGACGGAACACAGACAAGCCTCAACGTGTCGCATCTCGCTGCCGGAACTTATTTCGTGGCAACAGAGAGCGGCGCAGGAAAATCAGTGACTCGTTTCATTAAGAAATAAGACTTATGAACAATCGTTTTTTCCTTGGCGCGGTGGCGGCGTTGTCGATTGTTTCCGCCAACGCGGAGCGTCTGCTTGACAGCGCCGACAATTGCCTTGTGGTCGACAACGAACCGATGGTGTTCGGATCGATGGTGAGCAACAAGGCGTGGACCACCGCAGAACAGCAGACATCGGGTCTTGGACTGTACCGCTTTTTCGGATACACGGTCGATGCGAAACCGGTGGTTCTAAGCACCGATTTCCAAATCGAGTCGGCAGCATACAAAAACGGCACTTACTATATCGAGTCGACAGCCAATGCCGACACCGACGCCGCTGTAAAGCTGCACGGACATCTGATTGCCTACGAGCCCGATCTGGACATCATGTCGGAAATTGCGCCGATAACCAACATCCACAATTTAGCAGGCAGCATTGCCTACAATCCTGCCGACAACAAGATGTATTGCTTCTTTGCCAACGAGTGGACAGAGTCGTATACGGAGTTTGGCACGTTTGACGAGACAACAGCCACCTCAACGTTCATACGCTCGTACTACAACGACATCATAACGATGGCAGCGCTTGCCTTCGACCGCAACGGCCAGGGGTATGCCCTCAACGTGAAGGGCGAGCTGTATCGCCTTGACGCCGCCACCGGCGCGCTGACAAAGATAGGATTTACAGGCGTCACCCCGCGCTATTCGCAAAGCATGGCGTTCGACTACCGCAACGACAAGCTGTATTGGTTTGGCTCGTCGGTCGACAACACGATGCGCCTCTATGAGATCGACACAGCCACCGCCAAGGCAACGGCCGTGTCGAGCAATTCGCAGGCGCAGTTTCTCGGCATCTATTTTGAGAATCCCGTCAACGCAGCCCCCGACTGCGTGACCGACCTTGCATACACCTCCACCGGCGCACGCCGCGAGGGCACACTGAGTTTCCGCATGCCGGAAAAAACCTTCGGCGGAGCGGCTCTTGAGGGTACACTCAACGTCCGCATCGCCATCGAGGGTGTCGACACAGTGACAATAAGCGGCAAAAATCCTGGAGAACTCGTCAGCCTACCGCTGACACTGCCCGACGGCACGGCGCGCATCGTTGTGACGGCAGACAACGCGAAAGGCTACGGACTTCAGTCGCGCGTGAAGACACAGGTGGGCGTCGACCAACCGATGCCAGCAGAAAATGTGTCGCTGCGTGTCGACGGAGGAGAAGCCACATTATCGTGGACAGCACCGACAGCGGGCAAGAACGGCGGCTACGTTGGCAACCTCACCTACCGCGTGGAGCGCAACGACGGAGTGGTTGTTGCCGAAGCGACAACAGAAACGTCGCTGACAGGATTGCAGAAAGGCAAATATTCATTGACTGAATATAAAGTCACCGCCGCCAACGAGAGCGGCGCTGCCTCCGCGGCGACAAGCAACAGCGTGATTCTCGGCGACGCATTGGCAATGCCGTTCAAAGAATCGTTTGACGGAGGAACGTGCCAGCACACATGGTTTATGGGCGCGGCATGGGACACATTCACCGCAGGCAACGATCCGAAGACACAGGATGCCGACGGAACAGGCGGACTCATCTCGTTCTGTTGCTACTCCACCAACGTGGCCAAAGGCACAGTGTCGACAATCGCCTCTCCGGCGATAGCCGTGGGCGGACAGCAGGCATATTTCAACTTCTCGGTTTATCACTATAGCGGCACGTTCGCAACCGAAGACTCGCTGACACCTTGCGCCATCGCCGCCGACGGCAGCGTACAGACCCTCGGCGACCCGATTATGCGCGACAACGGCACAACCGGATGGAAGGAATATTCATATCCCCTCAGCGGCAACGTAGTTTGCGTGGCGCTGAAAGGCTATTCCGACTACGGCTACAACATCCACGTGGACCGCATCGCAGTGTCGACCGAGCAAAGCGGTGTGAGCGCCGTGGAAATCGCCGACAACGCATTGGTGACCGTCTACAACCTCAGCGGAGCACGTGTCGCCGAGCGGATGCAGCGCAGCGACGTGTCTACGCTCGCTCCAGGCTGCTACATTGTGCGTTCGGCAACAGCGACTGAAAAGGTGATTGTCAGATAGCATCGGCAACCATACTACAAATAAAACCGTCCCGGCAGCGTCAAAGTTGCCGGGACGGTATGTTTTTTTAGGGTCAGCAGCGGAAACGGCGGAAATCGGAAGCTGAAGAGCCTGCAACGAGGCGGAAATACTTCTCAAAGCACTCTGCCGACGGGAAGCCGAGCGACCGGGCGATGTCGGCCACGGGGCGGTCGGTGTCGACAAGAAGCATCTTGGCGACGCGCAACTGACGCAGCTGCGCAAATTCACGGAACGTCCTACCCGTTGAAAAGCGCACAACACTTGCCAAATATGTCTCGGAAACACCGAGCGCCCGTAGCGGATGTCGCCGCAGCGCGTCTGTTTCAGAAACAAGGCATATATGCCGTAATTCATTGTGAAATGGGAGGGAAAACGTGTGGCGTCGGCAAGGTCGACAACAGCCACCAACGGATGGCGTGTTTCCAGTCCGAACAAACTGTTGTAACTGTCTATCGTGTTGATTTGAAGGATTTCCGTATCCATAAGGCAGACTGTTTTTTTGTTGCTGCAAAAATAAACATATTTGCCTTCTGCGTCAAGACGGACGCGGAAGAATCCGTAAAAAGGTTACTACAATCCACACATCGGGCACACCCGTAGCGTCGTCACTTTCCTCCGTTCAGACGGTAGAGCATCGAGCGGAGATGCTCGGTTGGATTCAGGCGGTATGCCATGCCGAGATATTTCCGGGCTTCGTCGGCCTCCAGTGAAGAATGCGCAAGCTTGCGTGTGTCGAATTCCGAGAAATAGTAGACCCCGATGTTGAGCATCGCGTCGACATCCTTCGGATTGAGAGCGATTATGCGCTTGTAGACAGCCACCGCCTCATCGTAGCGGTCGAGCAGCATGTATCCGCGTGCCTTGATGCGGAGCATCGACGGATCGTCGGGGTTGACGGCAAGCAGCGTGTCGCTCATCTCAATCATTTTCTCGGCATTGTTGCGCGAATCATACAGCCGCGCCAGCCGGATGTTGATGTTGCGTTTCAGCCACGGCTGTTTTTCCTTTACGAGAATCATGAAATCCTCAAGGATGGCGGGGCGTCCGATTTCAAACGCCGATATTCTCACTTCGTCAAACAGACTGTCGAGCGGCAGCGCGTATCTTTGCGTTGCCTCGAGCAGCTCCATCTGCTCTTCGGGATTGCTGATTGCGCCATAGACAGTCACCGAGCGTCCGTAGGTCTGCATGTCGGTAGGCTCGCGCTCCAGAATGGCGCGAAACATAGCGAGAGCGTTCGCCCATTCCTCATGCTGATAGAATCGGTCGGCCTTTTCCCGGATTGTCGACAAACTCACCTCTGCCGCCACCGGCATCGAGAAGACAATCACGCAAACAACGGCGAGTAAAAATCTAAAAAATTTGTTGTCCATAGCAATAATCGTTGCCAAAAATTTGTTGTTAACGACAAAGTAACTAAATTTGTGAAGAAGAACAAAATAAAGAATCAAAATAAATGAGAACAAGTTATAAGAGAATCCTGCTGAAACTTAGCGGAGAGTCGCTGATGGGCGCTCAAGGCTATGGCATCGACCCCGTGCGCGTGGGCGATTATGCCGAGCAAATCAAGGAGTTGGCGCAAGCCGGAGTTGAGATTGCCATCGTGATTGGAGGAGGCAACATCTTCCGCGGACTGGCAGGCGCGGCCAAAGGCGTTGACCGCGTGAAAGGCGACCAGATGGGTATGCTTGCCACTGTGATCAACTCTCTCGCCCTATGCTCCGCCCTTGAAAAGATAGGACAGCCGGCACAGGTGTTCACCGCCGTGAATATGTTCCCGATCGGCGAACACTACAGCAAGTGGAAAGCCATAGACGCTATGAAGACAGGCAAGGTGTCGATAATTTCGTGCGGCACGGGCAACCCGTTCTTCACCACCGACACAGGCTCGGCTCTGCGAGGCATCGAGGTGGAAGCCGACGTGATGCTCAAAGGCACGCGTGTGGACGGCATCTACACCGCCGACCCTGAAAAAGACCCTTCAGCCAAGAAGTTTACCGAAATCACCTACGATGAGATCTACGAGCGCGGCTTGAAGGTGATGGACCTCACGGCAACCGTGATGTGCAAGGAGAACAATCTGCCAATCGTGGTGTTTGACATGGACACCAAAGGCAACCTCAAGAAAGTGATTGAGGGAGAGCCGATCGGCACATTGGTTTATCAGAAATAAAAATTTAAAAACAATAAAACAACAATCAAAAATGAACGACGTCAACACTTACATCAAGCCTGCTGAGGAAAAGATGGAGATGGCAGTTGAGTATCTCGACGAGACACTCGCCCACATCCGTGCCGGCAAGGCCAACCCAAAAATTCTCGACGGTGTCAAAGTGGATTATTACGGAAGCGCTGCGCCGGTTTCCAATGTGGCAAACATCTCAGTGCCCGACGCACGCACAATCGTGATTACCCCGTGGGAGAAATCAATGTTTAAGGAGATTGAGAAAGCCATCATCAATTCTGAGATAGGAATCACTCCGGAAAACAACGGTGAGGTGATACGCCTGTCGATTCCTCCATTGACCGAAGAGCGCCGCAAGGCTCTTGTAAAGCAGTCGAAGGGAGAGGCCGAGCAAGCCAAGATTTCTGTGCGCAACGCCCGCCGCGATGCAATCGACGGTCTGAAGAAAGCCGTGAAAAACGGTATGCCTGAAGATGTCGAGAAAGACGCAGAGGCAAAAGTGCAGAAAATCCACGACAACTATATGAAGAAAATCGACGAGGTTTTCGCTGCAAAGGAAAAGGAAATCCTCACAGTGTAATATAGGTGTCAATCAATCAGATACTATAAAATCGGACGCTGACCATGAAATCTGTTTCAGGGCAGTGTCCGAGTTTTTTCTAATCAGCAACAATCAACAAAGATTTCAATGAAAAAGAAATTGTTATTCGTGCTTTTCGCCGTGCTGACACTTGCTGTGGGGGCAACGGCCGCCACTTCATCTGTGATAGAGCGCACAGGCAAAAGCATCAAGAAAGAGCGCACTGCGCCTGCCCGTCAGGTTGCCAAAGCCGACGCCGACAAGTCGCCGACGGTCTACGGATGGCTGCGCTATGTGGAGCATGCGCCGAGCGACCAGCAGTATGGTGTTTGCCGCTTCAATGCCGGCGACCCATCGACGGTCGACGTGCTGTTTCCGTTTGACGCAGAGCATCAAGCATGCGCCGGTGCGGCAGCCAACGGTGTCTACTACGTTTACCGCTACACTCCGGGCGACTATGCCGCGCCTGTTGATTTCGGCACGGTGAACCTGACAACCGGAGCGTTTACCCGAATCGCCGACTACAGCCGCCTGAACGCATTGTTTGCCGACATGACGTTCGACTATTCGACCCAGACCATGTACGCCCTTGCAAACGTGGGCTCGTCTACGGTGTCGACGCTTGTAACCGTAAACCTCACAAACGGCGACGTGCAGAATGTGGCAACGCTCGCCGAGAAGTTTGTGGCTCTTGCATGCTCCTACGACGGACAGCTGTATGCCATAAAGGGCGACGACGGATATCTCTACAAGATAAACAAGACAAACGGCGACCTCAAGTCGATTGGCTACACTTTTGAGGAGCCGGCGGAATATTTCCAGTCAATGGAGTTCGACCACAGCACCGAAACGCTGTATTGGGCAGCCAACACAATCTACGAGGAGGGATTCCTGACGGTTGTGAACATTGCCAACGGCAACTCTGAACGCACCGGCACAATCAGCGAAAACGCGCAGGTGGTGGGCCTCCACATCCCGTTTGTGCGCACTGCCGACAAGGCTCCAGCCGCTGTCGAGGGTCTGACTGTCACTCCGGCTGCCGAGGGCGCACTGAGCGCAACGCTTTCGTGGACAAACCCCACTCAGACTTACGACAAGAAGGGCAACACTACGATAACCCGCGTCGACATCTTCCGCGACAACTCTTTGGCGGGCTCCGTGACCGACGCCGCTCCTGGCTCGCAGTCGTCATGGACCGACGCGAATGTGCCTACAAGCGGACGCCACGAATACAAAGTGTTTGCCGTAAATGCCGAGGGCAACGGCGAGCCTGCGGAACAGACCGCATACATCGGACACGACACGCCGGTGGCTCCTACAGGGGCAACCGTGTCGAAGATTGACGACACTACGCTTAAAGTGGAATGGACGGCGCCGACTGCCGGACAAAACGGCGGATGGATTGACCAGGCATCGCTGCGCTACCGCGTGAAGCGACTGACCGACGGCTCTATGGTCGCTGAAAATCTGACGGCTACGTCATGCACCGACACCGTAGATAAACTGGACACTTATTCTTACGAAATCGAGGCTTACACTGCCGACGGCAATGGCGGAAAGGCAAAAACCAACGGGGTGGCAGCCGGTCCGGCAATCACCGTGCCCTACACCTGCTCATTCAAGACCGACGGCGATTTCGGATTGTGGACGGTGATCGACGCCAACGACGACCACTACACTTGGGCGCGCGAGACTACGCTTGCCGCCGCCAAATATTATGCCAACGAGGATTATGAGACATCTGCCGACGACTGGTTGATTTCTTCGCCAATCGCCTTGAACGCCGGAGTGCAGTATCGTCTGCGCTTCAACGCAAAATCCTACGATGAGTCATACCCCGAACACGTGGCAGTGTATCTCGGTCAGGGCAAGACAGTGGAGGCTATGACAACCAAGCTCGGCGACTTCGAGGTGGCAACCTACGACATGCAGCAGTATGAGGTGACATTCCCGGCAATTGCCGCCGACGGCAACTACAACATCGGTTTCTACTGCCATTCGCAGGCTCCCAACGGATATATTCTCTATGTCACCGACGTGGAGCTCACGGCAGTGACAAACGGTGTGCTGAAGGGCACGGTGACCGACGGCACCAACCCTATCGGGAATGCGGTGGTGTATATCGAGAGTCTTAAGATTTCAAGCATCACCGAAGCCGACGGCTCGTTTGACTTCGGCGAAATCGAAGCCGGCGAATATGACATCCTCATTGAAGCCGACGGCTATGCCTCAAAAACTATAAAGGTTAATATTGAGGCGGGCAAGACAACCATCCTGCCGGTTGAAATCCAGAAATTGCGCAATGTGGACATCAGCGGACGCCTCGTGAGCGAGGACGGCAACCCGATTGAGGGAGGCTCCGTCACCGCCAAGGGCTACTCTACCGTCACGACGGTTTCTGCCGCCGACGGCACATTCTCATTCCAACAGCTGGCAGCCATCGACAAAGTGACAGTCAGCATCCACCGCTACATGATGGACGACGCAGAGAAAGAAATCGTCTTGACAGAGTCAAACACCGTCGCTCTCGGCGATGTGGCTATGACAGCAAAACGCCTGTCGCCAGCGAAAGTCACTGTAACGTCGACCAAGAGCGTTGCAAACGTGACTTGGGAAACGCCTGCCGACTTCACTGAATATCGCCACGACAGCGGCATCTACGACGGTCGTCTCGGCAACATCAACGGCACGAAAAACAGCGTTTATGGAGCCGTTTACCGCACTCCGGCAATTCTGTCGTCGATGTCGTGGTTTACCGACAAATACCTGCAGGAGCATAAGTCTGTCAACATCTTTGTGTTCGACCTCGACACCGACGGCAATCCCACCTCAACCGTGCTGTTCAGCCGCGAGAACGTTGTCAACGTCGACAATGAGTGGAACACGTTTGTGTTCCCGACCGAACTGACGGCGCCGCGCGGATATATGCTTGCAATAAGCGCCGAGGGACATGCCGGACTGGGCATCGCCGAGGCTACCGATGAATATCCGTTCGCAGAGCGCGAAAGCTGCTTCAGCGACGACTATCAGACTGGTGTATTCACCTATGTCGAGGAGCACAACATCAACCGTCCGCTCATGATCCGCGCCACCGGCGTGGCTGTAGCCGACGCCGGGCTGCCTCAGGTGGCTGCTCCGAAATATGAGGTGTACCGCCTTGCCGACACTGACGCCGACGACCAGACAAAATGGACAAAACTCTCCGACGCGCCATTGGCCGAACGCACTCTTGCCGACGCGCAATGGGCTACGCTCCCTTATGGTGGCTTCCGCTATGCCGTAAAGGCCGTGTATGGCGACAACGACACCTCCGACGCGCGTCTGTCGGCTGTTGAATACTGCAACATGACGTTGCCGCTCAACGTTGCCGTAAGCACATCCACTCCTACAAACGAGGCTGACGGCGCCGCTGTGGCTCTGAAGGGTCAGACGTTTGGAAACGAGTATACCGGAACCGTGGGCGCCGACGGCAAACTGTCGCTTGGCGAGATTTGGCGCGACGTGTACAAGGTGACGGTAAGCAAGCCCGGATTTACGACATTTGCCGCCGAGCACGACGCCACAAAGGGCGAGACAGCGACTGTCAACGCCGTTCTTGACGAATACCGCGTGGATCCGTTCGGACTCGAGGTGTCGAAGACAAGCACTGCGGGCCAGCGCAAGTTTGTATGGAACACGCCGAACTATCTGTTTGACGACTTTGAAGGCCATGAGGCATTCGCCGTCAACTCGCCGGGAACCATCGGCTGGACATATATCGACGACAGCCACACTGCCACAATTCCTATCGACGGCGTAAATTATCCTAACGCCGGCGCGGAGATGGCATTCCAGGTGTTCAATCCGTATGAGACCGACCCTGTGCTCGGAGTAATCAACGAGGGCATCCGTCCGCACAGCGGAAAGCAGTTCCTCGCTTCGTTTGCAAAGGAAAACAGCAGCGTCTACAACAACGACTTCATCATTTCCCCCGAATTGTCGTTTGCAAAGGATTTCACATTCAAATTCTTCGCAAAGAGCTTCGACGAAGACTACGGCCGCGAGAAGATGAACGCAGGATACTCGACAACAGGCAAAGCCGCCGACAATTTCACATGGCTCAACGGCGAGAACCCTGTGGAGCTCCCGATGGGCGAATGGACAGAGTATCGCTACACTGTGCCTGCCGAAGCAAAATATGTGGCTATCAACTGCGTTTCCGACTATCTGCTGTTCATGATGGTCGACGATGTGTTTGTCGGCTACGAGCTGCCTGACGGCGTTGACCCCGACAACATCCGTGGCGACCTCAAATTTGAGGTTTACCTCAACGGCAACAAGGTGGCGGAACAGGCTGAACGCTCATTTACATTCGACAAGCTGCAGAACGGCACACACCGCGCCGGCGTGAAAGCGTTGTTCCACACGGAGGCTTCTCCGCTGGTTGAAACGGAGTTTGTCGTAACCGACGGCTCTGCGGTAAGCGTTGTGGCAAACGGCTCAAACCGCGTGTACCCGAACCCGACGACAGGCATCCTCAACATCGACGGTGCCTACGACCGTGTTGACGTGCTCAATGTGGCTGGCGCCGTTGTGGCTCGCTTCGGCAACGACAGCACAATCGACATCGCAGGAAATCCTGAAGGCGTATACATCGTGCGCGTCGTTTCTGGTGAAAACGTGACGACAACCAAAGTGATTTTGAAAAAATAAAATCCACCTAACATCAAAGAAAAGGCTGTATCTCAACGAGATGCAGCCTTTTTTACTATTCCTCTTCATTTATGCGCAAAAATTTTATCAAAAAAATTTGCACAGTAATAAAATTTGCAATACCTTTGCACTCGCAAACAAACGCAAGGTGCCATAGCTCAGTTGGTAGAGCAAAGGACTGAAAATCCTTGTGTCCCCGGTTCGATTCCTGGTGGCACCACGCAAAAGAGAGTATCACGAAAGTGATGCTCTCTTTTTTTGACTCATCCGCGGTGACGCGGCGATAGCGCAGCATGCGCCGAGTGAGCGCCGCGGGTCAGTAGTTCTTCAGACAAAAAACAAGAAACTAAGAATCGCATCGGAATAGGGTAGCCATTCCGATGCGATTTTCTTAGATATTGCTTTTAGACCACTTAAATCATTAAAACTTGGTCGGTACTTAGTCGGTGCTTGATCGGTAGTTGGTTGCAGCTTGGTCGGTGGCAATTTTGAGTGATTGCTTAGCTTGAGGGGTACTTAGGGGGCATTCTGTAAATTCAAGGTTTTTGCCTTATACCCAATTGTTTAAACAAGTTTAACTGTTTCGGGTGCGGCAGAATGATGTCCGATAACTGTATCAGAGAAGTGTTTCTTAACGATAGTTGTTCGATGACATTCTCTATGCGTTTCTTGTCATTTCCGTTGTACCAACTGAATTCCCATTTGGCCTGGGGATTTACAATGCTTTTAATATGTCTTAAATATGGGGAATCGACATCTGACAAAGAGAGTCCCCATACATGTATTGTGTCAATGTCAGACAGTTTTTCCCATATTTCATTATTGTTTTTTATTATGGCATTTACATCCTTATATAAAGTCCCCATGTCATTGACGGCTTCTTCCAATTGCTCTTTTTCATTGGTAAAGGTATCAAAATGCCATTTGTTTTTAATTGCCTCTGGAGTTTGGTTATGGCCAAATATAAGGTATTGATTTAATGCTGCACATCCATGAATATAACAAATGCTACCTCTGTTAATTCCATACGCCGTTTCTAATGTTGTAGTGTAATTGAAATTTATGAAATATGAATTGTTCTTGTTTATCTGAACTCTCTGATTATAATCAGGTGCACCAAGTTGTAAAACCCATTCTTTAAAATATTGTTCTATGTGAAAATATAATCTGTTGAGAGTATATCCTACTTCCGGTATAGGCCCATCAGAAAAATCATCAAGGTTAAAAAATCCGCGACTTCCATCTACACGTGTGAAGAATATCATAAATGGAGAAGATACGTAGTCTTCAAGAATTGCCTCTATAGGGATGTTCCCTAAATTATCCTCCAATGAACTCCATAAATCTCCGCCATCGAATTCATAGACCTGAAATAGACGGTTGAAGACAATTGCATCTTTGTCCTCTAACCAATCCTTGAAATTATTGTAACTGGAGTTGATACAATGGTGCATATCAAATCCATTACCGATTAGATATAGCTCGTTAATTGATGAACTCATACGAAAAATCTACTTCTACCTTATTTGTATAAATCCAATAACTCTGAGTAAGTATGTATCTGACCGTTCCAATTGCGAAACTTAGGGATTTCTGCAATATGGTCGCCGAGGGGTGTGTATGCTCCGAGCTTGATGTTCAGACACGGCATCTTAACCATGATTTCTTTTCCATTGGCATCCAATATCGGATTGGCATCATCATCAAGCAACGGTTGCTTGCGAGAACCGAAAGTGATACCTGTTATTTTATAATATCCGGCAATGCCTCCATCGAACATCGGCACAAAATGCTTTGCCTCGGAAATGTCTCCACCGGGCATGTTTCGCATCACAAACTCGTCAGCCTCCCGGTTGACAAACGCCAAATATTCTTTTGAAACCTCCATGTGCCCGTCCTTGCAACGTCTGTTTTTGTTGACGATACCGAAAAGAAACTTGCCGTGTGTTGCTGTCGTTGAAGGCACTGCAGTGCCCGCAGACACAGGTGGAAGAAGTTTACGCGGATCTTGTCCAAGCGGACATTCCACAATGGTGAATGCCTCTCCGAGTTCTGCAAGTACATGTGAGTTTTCTTCTTCGAACTGCTTGCGGTTGTCAAGTGCAAGAGCTATGATATCCTTGTCATCGTATGGAGCATACACCTTTCCGAGAATGTCGCGGAAATGTGTTTCGATAAATTCTCGGGTATCAACTCCCGGCTTCGGCCGCATGGCAAAGAATTTGAAGCGTTTCTCAAGTTCTTTCTGTATATTATCGCGGAATATTCCACGTACCTCCTCACGCCATTCTTTCTTCCGATAGGCGTTATTACGGGCATAGAGGGAAACAACATATAGGAAATTGACATCGTAGTGTGTTACAAGGAGCGTGTCGCGGTCAAACAGACGGTTGCGGAACTGCTGCGAGACAAAAGTCGTCGCACTTTTCTGCGCCTTTTCGACAGTATCAGTATACGAAAGGTCATCGGGCACTGTTGCGCTGATGAAGAAGTTGGGAATGATGTTGTAGCCCTCCGTTATTTCATCGCGCAGACAGAAGTCGGTCTCTCGTGGCTTGCTTTCTGTGTCTTCACCAAAGAAAAGATTAAGATTCCATTGTATTACATTGCGGGCGTAGGTGTATTGTTTGGCAACCGACTCCCTTGAAATGGGGTTCTTCTGTTTGTAATACTTGGAGTCACCTATGTAATAGACCTGCTTGTCGGGTTCTACTGAAGTCAGGCTCTTATACAGATACATGTGATCTACTTGTTTGCCATCTTCCTGCTTCTTGTTGAGTCTGTCTGGAAACTCCGAGTCTCCGATAAGGTCGTCAATAATCGCCTCAAAGACAATGTTGAAGTTCTTGGCAAGCAGGAATTCATTGAGCTGTGCGTTGATGCGCACGCTTTTCGACTGATCAAAGAACGCGAAGCACAAATCCCATAATTGTAATGCCTTGTCGGAAAAATATTTGTATTTTATCTGACGTAGGCGACGGACGCCAAAGCCGCAATCTGTGGTACCATCCTCGCGACGGTGCGGCATATAGCGTTCAAAACGCTTGCCAGTAATGAGATCGTAATTGAAATTCACTTCTACGGGAAAACCGTAAGTCTGCTTGACGTAGTTTAGAATCGAATAGAAGATGACAAGCAGTTCTTCGTCAAAGTTTATGCGCCGTTTCTTCGTTATCGGGTCAATGTAGACTGGCTCATTATCCTGTATTACCACTTGCGATTTTGCAATGGTCTTGCTCCAGTTTATCTTGTTGAAACCGCTACGATTATTCTTTAAGATAAACATAAACCAGTCTTTGTTCTGCCGTGCAAACTCAATGAGCGAGAGAATGATGTCAAGGAATGTGTTTCCGGTACGGTGCTTACCACGGCCAACCTTTATTGCGCTCTGCTGGCGTATGATGGTGTGGTCCTTGTTCTGACGTACGCAGTTATCACGGTAAACTGCAATTGCCCGGTAGATCCATACCGATAATCCATAGATGAACTGCCGATGCCCTTGTGAGAGCGGATTCCTAGGTTCATTAAGGTCAATGACATGCTCTGGATGCAATCCCTCCACGCCGAAAAGATTGTCGCGATGGTCTATTACTACCTTTGGGAGAATGAACACCGCTTGGCTCTTTTCGGCATAATAGTAGTAGCCTACGTAATTAACGGAAGCTACGCCACCCACAACATCAAGTTCATCAATGTTGGGAAACAGTTCCCTTATGCTTTCAAATGGGTACGGGTGCCCCTCTACGAGTAGTTTCATTCTGCAATTTGCTCAAATTCCATACCAAAGGAGGTCGCAAATTCTTGAATCTTATCGAGTCTTTGTTTTCCCCATTGAGTCGAAACAACAAATTCGATATTATCACCGGCTGTTATAATCGGTTCGTTCTCAAAAAATCTACGGTCTCGTTTACTATCATTGACATGTTCTTGTTTCCATTCGGACAGAGATGCAACTGGTAAAAAAATGTCTTTTCCGCAGATAGCTTTACCTGCGTCAACCATTTTTTGAAGTGTCATGTTGGGCTGTCGAGCAATAGCTTTACTCATTTCGAGAAAAGCTTCGCCGATTCCATAGCTGCCATTGCCATTGACCGAATACTTAAGACGTTTCCCATTAGGAGACATATCATCTTCTTCGTTAGCGTCATCTGATTCTTCTGAGGTCTTGGGGATAAGACCAAGATTGGTAACAAAATGTTCAATACGCTCCTCATTTATTTCGCCTACTTCATCAAAGTATGATGCGAAAGTCATCGTTTCGCCATTTTCGTCCTTGAAGAAGGCTTCTTCAAGGCAAAAGTCCTTGAATACGTCATTGTAAAGGTAGAACAGCACTTTCGACACAAAAGTTTCGGCACTGATTTTACCATCGCATGCCTTTGCAAAGAAATAACCGAGTTTCTTGTCCTCTTGTTGTATCTCGCCACATTCAATCTCCGCGTTAATGGCTGAAACAAACTGCCACCAATCATATTGATGTCCGTTGGAGAATGTTATGCGGTAACCTTTCTTTGCATCCTTGATTTTGATATACTTCCAATCCCAACGACGTTTGAATGCGGAGTCAATGGGGAATAGGGATTGGTCAGAAGTGTTCATCGTCGCCCAAATATAAAGGTTGTTAGGCAACAGCAGGTGTGACCCTAACTTCACTTGTGCAACAACATCCTTGCCGCCTTTGTAAAGAGCATTTATGTTCTCAGCATTAACAATCTTGAAATCGCCAAGTACACGCTTTAACTCTTGTGCAAGATCATCATCGGCCACTATAGGATAATCTGAGAATCCAGCTTCATTTCGGTCAAGCAGCTGGAAGATATCTCCGAAAATCTGAGCACAGTTGCCACGGTTAATTTCTTCGATGATAAGGAACACCGGCTTTGGTTCCTCATTCTGTTGCTCGCGCCATGCGGCAATATATGCTTTGAGAAACGACTGAAAAATGTATCGGTAAACAATACGGTCTTCAAGTATAGTTTTGCCTTCCTCATCACGAAGTTTCGTGCCTTGTATGCCATACACGGGCACACGGACAGTAATGGGCTTGTACGATCCGACAAATGCCGCATAGTCTGTGTCTGGATGGAATGTTGTACGATAATTTTCATACTGAGCACAAAACCTATTTATTGCAAACGATTTACCTGTACCCGGCGCTCCGTAATATATTTGTTGGAGTGATTCATCTATTGGGTGCATAATATTTTCTATATTATTGTTGAAAATATCGAAAAAACTCTTTCTATCTGTTCTGTCCATTGTCGTAAATACTGTGAGAGGATTGATGTCTGTTACATTCAATTTGCCTTGTGGAGAAAATGTCAAAATCCTCGAATAATTATTGATGTAGTTCCGAATAATGTCATCATTGTTTTTTGCTTCTTCTTTGAAACATGCAAGACAAGCATCATGGTAATCGCAATTTGGATGTTCTCGTACATATTCGTACAATGTCCTCAGAAAGAAAGTAGGACATTCAATTCCATTAAATCCCTTTTTGCTGATATACGGGTTCGGAATATAGTAACGAGGAAGCCAATGAAATAAATAAATTTCGGCTTCTTCTGTTGTGATATCGTGGTCAAAACGAGGAAAGAAATATCCTTCCTCAGATTCATAATATAAACCTAATTGGCATGCCAATTGGTATGGAGTTCTGAAGAAATCCCCATCCCATTTAGTAGACATGATATTCCTGAACCGCTCAGAAGTCAAGACCTCATGCGGCATAGAGTTTACCAACTCAACAACTGTTTTTGGAGTTCCATTTCTCCATCGGCAAATAATATCAGCCATAAGTTTGTCGTTATTCTGTTATACCATATTGTGTGATATCCATCTGTTTAAGAATGGCTATCAGCACATCTACAACTATACTGTTCCCAGCTTGTTGGTAGGCTGATGTATCAGACACAACTATTTTGAAAGTATCTTTAAATCCCATCAGACGCAGGCATTCACGTGGGGTGAGTTTCCTGATACGCCCCTTGTGAGTGACGTAATTGTCTACGCCAGCCCGGTGCATTTTGTGCATAGATTGAAGTAATGGGCGGGCCACATCTAAATCGGTCTCTGTAGAAGTCTTGAAGTTTTTTGTTCCTCCCGCCAAAACATATTTTGCCACCTTTTCTGAAAGATAGTACTTCTCTTCTACATCCTTAACATCAAATATGAATTCGTCGAAATCCGTATCATGTTCCGTCAGCTCCGAATCGGGATGAAATACAAAATCTCCATGCCAGTTGAATTGCTGGTTTCTTTTTTGGCACAATTGTATATCCCCATTGATTTGTGTGTAACTCTTCATCCGATTCTTATGACTTGTGACAAATTTTACACCTTTTTCCCGAAGAAAGTATTTCGTATCAATAAAATCTTCAAGAAAATCATACATACGGTATTCCAATTCTATCGGTGCTGGATATTCAAATTTAGTTTTCTTTTTGAATCCAAGACAATACACCCGTTCTCTATGCTGAGGGATACCATAATCGCAACTATTCAAGACTCTGAATTTTACATCATAGCCTAACTCTTCAAAGATGTCATGTATGACGTGCCATGTTCTTCCCTTGTCGTGATTAAGCAACCCTCGTACATTCTCAAATAAGAACACTTTAGGCTGTGTTTCTTTGACAACTCGGGCAAACTCATAAAACAAGGTGCCTCTAGCATCTTCAAACCCCAACCGATGACCAACCATCGAAAAAGCTTGACACGGTGCACCACCAACAACTATATCGACTTTACCAACATATTTCCTTGCATCAAAATCGCGTATATCGGTAAACCAGTCATCCTCGTTTATTTTATAATTTGCGAAATAACTTTCTTTACATTTAGCATCTATATCTCCAGCGAACATTATTTGATGCTTTAATCCTAACCGCTGGAAGGCATGCTCAAATGCACCAATGCCCGAAAATACAGTGCCAATACGAATAGTATTTTCAGGATGTGAAAACGGAAGTTCTTTCCAAGAAACATCCTCTGATAGAGGAGTGGGAAGAATATTCTTTTTCTCCAGTTTTTCCGAACGATTCTTTATGATTCGTTTTACCTTGGTAATCTTATCGGACTCTTCTTGTATATCTTTTATGATGGTAGCCATTAGAATTCTAAATTTCTATTATTCGGGCATTTTTACCAATTCGTGAATCTGCACATTAAGAAGCTCGGCAATCTTAAGAAGAGTGCCGAGGCTCGGTTGAATAGTGTTCGTACACCATTTGGAGACTGTAGCAGGATCTTTGCCGAGTTGCTCGGCAAGCCATTTGTTGGTTCGCTTCTTTTCCACAAGTATGACTTTGATTCGGTTTATATCTTTACCCATGATGCTTATTCCTTGTTCAATGACACAAAGGTAACAATTTTCATTGAAGAACCATCTATCTCAAACCATAAAATTGGTACAAGAATTCAATAAATTGCATTTTGTGCAATTTTAATCTGCGGAATAAGGAGCTTTAGACTCTGCCGCCACAAGGATATCCGGTTCTTCAATAGAATATCTTTTAACAGTAGAACACGTTATATCATTAAAGAGTTTGTTCAAAGCAACCTCCCGGTTGCATTTATTACGGAGTTCACACTCCCAAATACGGATTACTTTCCAACCAAGAGCGATCAATGCTTGTGTCGTTTTCTTGTCGCGTTCTATGTTCTGCGTAATTTTAGTCTCCCAAAACGGAGTGTTGCTTTTGGGCAGCCTGAAATACTTGCATCCTTCATGGCCGTGCCAAAAGCAGCCATCTAAAAATATGACTGTCTTGTATTTCTTCAATACAATATCCGGTGAGCCTGGGAGTTTTCTGTTGTTCAGACGATACCGAAGCCCCTTGCTGAACAAGAATTTCCGCACCAAAATCTCCGGCTTGGTATCCTTGCCCTTGATAGCCACCATACAGCGACTCCGTTGATTCGGTGTCATCACATCAGCCATGGCTCATCTATTTAATGGCAACCAAAGTGGACAGATAAGTTTTATTTTCTTCTCTAATGCGTTTTGTGTAGTTAATTTGATCACAAACATGCTCAATCTTTTGACAGAACACATCAGCATTAAGCTTACTCATAGACAATATCCCATGTTCATCCCTCTCTGTTGAGTGCCACGTCGCTTCGTCATTGAGTGGGTGCTTTGGTGTGAATGGAGGGACATTAAAGATTTTATTGTCTACCTGCGTTATCCAAGCGGCACCAATCTCTGCCATTGCACCCCACGCACGTTGTGTGTTCTCACTAGTAATAAAAAGGACATATATTTTTTGTGTTGAATAACTTTCAACGAAGAAATTTCTGAGATAGTCATATATAGAAACACCTTCTGGAATACGACATATCTCATCGTCACAATTGGTATAGATGATGTCTTCGGCTGGAACATTATTATGCAACAACATTTGATATACGATGTCAGCCAATGGCTTATCTTTATATGTATGACTGATTAATATTTTCTTTTTGTTGCTGTCTATTTGTGATTTGATCCCTAATTCGGGCATATTTTCATTGATGGCAGTATTTACAATATCTGTCATTTCATTTTGTCTATCTTGTCCTCCAATGGCTGCAATAATGCATTGTGCGGTTTTTCCCTTGAATGATTCAACAGATTGGCGAAATTTTGCTTCGTCATCTTTTATCTCTTCTAGTTTTTTCTTTTTCTTTTCTGACTTAGTTATATCTGCGAATTTCTCTCTCTTTTTGAGAATGTCAGGTAAAAGCGTTTCTCTTACGAATGATATCACGGCAATATATCTTGGATCATCAGACTTATAACCTTGACGATTGCTCAATGACATATCAGGCAGTTCCGATTTTTCAAATAGATCAACAAATAATTGCCCAACGACATAAACCTCGTTTAGTTTATTTTGCCCAACGATAGGAAGAATATTAAATTCTCCCATTTTGTTGTTTGCATAAAGTGAAATGAAGTTATCAGGGAAGTCTGATACTTCGCCCTTTCTGCCCCTTGTTGTTTTATAGGTTCCAATCCAGCCCTCAACTTCCAACTCATACTCATGACTTACACCTTCATTATCTGTTAATGTAAGAGGACATTTATATGATTTGCGGCTTTCTACCAAGTTGTTTCGATATGGAGGATAATAATTAGGAACTCGGGCAATAAGTTTTTTGAATGAATCGCCCAATGTGATGATAGAACTCAATTCAGTTGCAACATTTTCGTCGTAACTATCAAGAACCACTTCTTCTCCCCCGCGGACAATATGAATCCGAAAATCATCATTGACCAAAGGGAAAATTTTCAATAAATTACGTTTGACGGCTGCCAATGTCTTATGTAATCTATACTGAGGGTTACGCATTACTATTGCAGTTCCGTCCCCATTTATTCGACTAAATTTAACTTGTTCATCAGGGATGGCCTCTAATTTATTGTCATCGTTTGGCCTCCGTGACAGTACGAAACCAGATTTTTCACCATCTCTTGATGTAAGGACATCAACTGTTTGGGATACAGAAAGTGCTGCCAATTTCCCTACGCCTTTACGTCCCATTTTTCGTCTAGCCCCAGACGCGGTATAAGAATCTTTTTCATTATTTCTAGACACTTTGGCCACATCTAGAAATTTGCCAATGTCACCATTGTCATAAGACATTCCATGCCCATCATCTTCGACCCTAATGTCATCCATATTAGCAATGATATAAACATTATGCGCATCTGCATCGTAAGCATTGGCGATTAGTTCGGCAAGGACATAATAGATATTCGTATAAAGATTAGGACCAAGTAATTCTAGAATTCTTGGATTAACTGAAATCTTATATTCTTTCATCTATCAACAGTTTTTAAATGGTAAATAATACTTTTTGCAATTACTTCTCCCAATTTGGGAGGAACTGCATTGCCAATATATCTAGATGCTTTTGTTAGAGACACGGAGTCTTCATTTTCAAAAAATTTATACGATATTGGGAACGTCTGAAATAAGGCGGCTTCTCTTGCTGAGATAGCTCTATCTTGAACAGGATGACCAAAACGACCATTGCCAATACCCGTACATTGTGTAGTCATGGTGGGAGAAGGTTCATCCCATTTCATTCTACCATACACACTTCCGAAACTTCGACCGCCATCCCTTTTATGACATTCTAAAATAAGTTCTTGGGGCCAAGATCTCCAGCTTCCTCCTTCTTGAGTAGTCCGAATTCGTTTAAGATTAAGACTGCTCAATGCACTGCATCTGTGAAGAGGATCTTTGGGGTCTGATTCTCCTGCATTAATAGGTGGCAGGTTTGCGATAATATCCCTTACTGTTACATATTTGTCTGAGGTATGCGTCTTTGGTATTAATGATATTTCCCCAAGTTTGGAAGCGAGTAGGACAAGGCGTTTTCTTGTCTGAGGTATACCATAATCTGGACAATATACAACGTCGTACCAAACATGATAACCATCTCTTTCAAGCGTGGAGATAAAATCTTGAAGTACGGGCTTTAGGCGAAATGCGCGTATGGCAGGAACATTCTCCATCGTAATGATGTCTGGTTCAACTTCATTTACCAAACGTCCAAATTCATAAAGTAAGTCATATTTGTTCGGATCCTTATCTTTATTCTTGAATGCATAGGATGAGAATGGTTGGCATGGAGCGCATCCTGCAAGGACACGAATAGCTTTTTTAGAGTATCGTGGCGATATGTCATCTGCTGTTACAGTTGTAATGTCTTTAAAAATGAATTTCCCTTTGGTGTTCGTTTCATAAGCATATTTGCAAGTGTGATCCAAATCAAATCCTGCAAGGATATGGAAACCGGCAGATTTCATACCATAACTCAAGCCACCTATTCCACAGAATAGATCAACAACCTCTATACGAGGTAAGCGCCCAGGGCGTTTTTTCTTGAGCTGTGCCATGTCTGTTCAACGTTAGATGCTTTTATATTTTGGACACAAATTTAGTGTTTTTATTCCAAATAGAGATAGGTATTGGCACAAAATCACATATAAAACGTCAAACAAGACAATTCATTGACACGTTTATACAATAAAACGCCGTATGTAGAGTGAATTCCCAACTAATTCACTACCTTTGCATCAAGAAATCAATCACATCCACGACATAAGGATGAACGAAGAAAACAAAATAATACTCTATCAGGACGATAACGAGATTACTCGTGTGTCAGTACGTTTTGCCGATGAAGATTTATGGTTGACACAGAATCAGTTGGCGAATATATATTGCACAACACAAGAGAATATCTCTATGCATATTAAGAATATATATGCAGATCACGAGCTGGATGAGAACCGAACTTATAAGAGATTCTTATTAGTTCGTCAGGAAGGGAATCGTCAGGTAAAACGTAACATCGACCACTATAATCTTGATATGGTTATCGCTTTGGGTTATCGTGTGCAGTCGCAAGTGGCTACCCGTTTCCGTCGCTGGGCTACTCAGCGGCTTCATGAGTATATCCAAAAGGGATTTGCGATGGATGATGAGCGGTTGAAGCAAGGAGGTAATCGGTATTTCCGTGAGTTGCTGCAACGCATTAGGGATATTCGTAGTAGCGAACGCAACTTCTATCAGCAAGTCACCGATATTTATGCTACGGCTACGGATTATGACCCACGTGACAATATGACAAAGATGTTCTTCGCCACTGTACAAAACAAACTGCATTATGCGGTTCATGAGAATACTGCAGCTGAGGTTATTTACAATCGTGTGGACAACGAGAAGCCATTTGTGGGTATGACGAACTTCAAGGGAAACTATGTGACCAAAGACGATGTAAAGATAGCCAAGAACTATTTGTCTGAGATTGAACTCCAACGTCTGAATCTGCTTGTTTCCGGTTTCTTGGATTTTGCGGAGTTCCAAGCGTTGGAAATGAATCCTATGACGATGAAAGATTGGATTGAAGCACTGGATAACCAGATTATTGCTCACAAACGAAAAGTGTTGATTGGCAAGGGAAACATCTCGCACAAACAAGCGATTGAGAAAGCTGAAAAAGAGTTCGCCATCTATCGCAAACGCGAAATGGATATGCTTGAAAGTGATTTTGATAAGGAAATCAAGAAACTGAAAGACAATGATTTAAAGTAATTCACCACCTTTGCATTTGGAAACCTTCACACAACCTTGCGCAAAACGCAGCAAGTCATCGGTGTAGCAAACGGAGGAGATTACAGTTGAGTCGCTTTTAGAAAGTAATGATATTCAGCCACTTGGAAATAAATTACGATTCCTGGTGGCACCACGCAAAAGAGAGTATCACGAAAGTGATGCTCTCTTTTTTTGACTCATCCGCGGTGGCGCATTATTAGGGGTCGTGATTGAGGGCAGCCCGAATAAAATCGTTGCGAGTGATTCAATAAAAAAAGACTTGGAATCGTTTATGACATGCGTTTCCAAGCCTTTTTATCCCAAATGTACGACCGATTTGGGTTTATTGTAGTGTTCAGTCTGCTGTTTGTGCAGATACTGACACCTCTATACTATTGATTTCAACGAAAAAATACATCGCAATAGTATCCTGTCTATTATTGTTTTTCTTGTATTTTTAGTATAGACTTTTTTCTGACTCACCAAGGAATTTGAAACCATTCTTTTGATAGAATGGCACTGCTGATGAGTAGGTGTAGAGTCAAATTGCTCCATGTCCCGAAAATATTCCTCCAAAAGGAGTGTGCTTCTCAGATTTAATTTGTATTTTTGCTATGTCTATCGTTGGATTTTCTTGTTTTCTTTTCGCAACACTAAGACAAATTAATTCTTCGACATGGCAAAATCCCGGGCCGCTTGGCCTGTCTAAGAACTTTTTGTTACTCAGGCGTTTAAAAAGTTTAATTTATAATAGTGTTGCAGAATTAAGGACTTACACATTATCATGAGACATATCATAACATCTTGCTTGATTGCAGTGTGTGCTATGACAGCCATTGCTCAGCACACTCCCGTTTATCTTGACGAGACACAGCCTATAGAGCGGCGCATTGACGATGCTCTCTCACGCATGACTCTTCAGGAAAAGATACGCGTCATACATGCGCAGAGCAAATTCTCGTCTGCCGGAATACCGCGTTTGGGGTTTCCCGACTTCTGGACAGACGACGGTCCTCACGGTGTACGCCCTGACGTACTGTGGGACGAATGGGAACAGGCAAGACAGACCAACGACTCATGCGTGGCGTTTCCTGCGCTGACATGCCTTGCCGCCACATGGAATCCAGACCTTGCCGCACTCTATGGCAAGAGTCTCGGCGAGGAAGCTCTCTATCGTGGCAAGGACATGATTCTCGGACCGGGCGTCAACATCTATCGCACTCCGCTCGGAGGACGCAACTTCGAGTATATGGGCGAAGACCCTTATCTGGCTTCCACGATGGTGGTGCCTTACATACAAGGGCTACAGTCGATGGGAGTTTCGGCATGCGTCAAGCATTACTGCCTGAACAATGACGAGGAATATCGTAATCAGGTGAACGTCATTGTAAGCGACCGCGCTCTGCATGAGATTTATCTGCCTACATTCAAGGCTGCCGTAGAACAAGGAAAGGCTTGGGCGATTATGGGCGCATACAACCTCTACAAGAACGAGCATAACTGCCATAACCAGTATACGCTAAACCGCATTCTGAAGGGCGACTGGGCATTTGACGGCGTGGTGGTAAGCGACTGGGGCGGATGTCACGACACTGACCAGGCTGTAAAGAACGGACTGGACATGGAGTTCGGATCCTGGACCAATGGTCTGTCTGCAGGCACAAGCAACGCTTACGAGAACTATTATCTTGCCACACCATATCTTAAAGATATCAAGAGCGGCAAGTACACCACACGGGAACTTGACGACAAGGTGCGCCGTGTGCTGCGATTGTTCTTCCGCACGACTATGAACAGACAGCGTCCTCACGGCTTCCTCTGCTCTGAATCGCACTACGAAGCAGCCCGTCAGATAGCTGACGAGGGAATCGTGCTCCTACAGAACCGCAACAACGTGCTGCCCATCGACCGCACCAAGGCGAAGCGCATACTCGTGGTGGGCGAAAACGCCATCAAGATGATGACCGTCGGCGGTGGTTCGTCATCGTTGAAGGTGCAGCGTGAGACGCTTCCTCTTGACGGACTGAGAGCGAAACTCGGAGGTTCGGCAGAGATTGATTATGCACGAGGCTACGTGGGAGACGTGACGGGCGAATATAATGGAGTGGAGACTGGTCAGGATCTGAAGGATAACCGCTCCGCTGACCAGCTCATTGCCGAGGCTGTGGAGAAGGCAAAGAACGCCGACTATGTCATTATGGTGGGCGGACTGAACAAATCGGACTATCAGGACTGCGAAGGACACGACCGCAAGCAGTATAATCTGCCATACGAGCAAAACCGTTTAATCGAGGCTCTCGCCAAGGTTACTGACCGCCTCGTTTACGTAAACGTCTCTGGCAACGCCGTGGCAATGCCTTGGAAAGACAAAGTGCAGGCCATCGTGCAGAGCTGGTTTATAGGCTCAGAGGCAGGCAACGCCATCGCCGATGTGCTGACGGGCGACGCCAATCCGAGCGGAAAGCTGCCATTCACATGGTACGGAAGCCTCAACGACTGTGGCGCACACGCTCTGAAAACCTATCCTGGCACGTGGCGCGAGACAGACGACAAGGCTGCTGGTTTTGACAAGATAATAGATGAGGAATATAAGGAAGGCATATACGTGGGTTACCGATGGACGGAGAAAAACCGCATCAAGCCGACATTTGCTTTCGGACACGGACTGAGTTACACATCTTTCAGCATCAGCAACCTGCGCCAGTCTGCCAAAGAGATGACGCGCGACGGCAAGCTGACATTCACCGTAACCGTCAAGAACACCGGCACGAAGCGCGGCGCAGAGATCGTACAGCTCTACATAAAGGACGTGGAAGCATCGGTGGACCGTCCCGTAAAGGAACTCAAAGGATTCAAAAAGGTATGGCTCAATCCCAGCGAACAGCAGGACGTGGACATTACCATAGACAATACAGCCCTCGCTTTCTACGACGAAACGTCAAGCTCATGGAAGTCGGAGAACGGCGTATTTGAAGTTCTCATCGGCAACGCCTCGGACCATATAACACAGAAGGCTCGCTTCACACTAAAATAGAAGACCGCCCTTTTTGAAAATACTCATTTAACCCAAATCGGTCATTTGGGTTTGCTATGGATGATGAACGCTTAAAGCAAGGGGGCAATCGCTATTTCCGTGAGTTATTACAACGTATCAGGGATAAGCCTTTTGTCGGAATGACCAACTTCAAGGGAAACTATGTGACCAAAGACGATGTGAAGATTGCCAAGAACTATCTGTCGGAGATTGAGCTACAACGTCTGAATCTGCTTGTTTCCGGTTTCCTGGATTTTGCCGAGTTCCAAGCATTGGAAATGAATCCTATGACCATGAAAGATTGGATAGAGGCACTGGATTACCAAATTATTGCACACAAACGTAAGGTCTTGATTGACAATGGAAAAATTTCGCATAAACAAGCGATTGAAAAGGCAGAAAAAGAGTTCGCCATCTATCGCAAACGCGAAATGGATATGCTTGAAAGCGATTTTGATAAGGAAATCAAGAAACTGAAAGACAATGATTTAAAGTAATTCACCACCTTTGCATTTGGAAACCTTCACACAACCTTGCGCAAAACGCAGCAAGTCATCGGTGTAGCAAACGGAGGAGATTACAGTTGAGTCGCTTTTAGAAAGTAATGATATTCAGCCACTTGGAAATAAATTACGATTCCTGGTGGCACCACGCAAAAGAGAGTATCACGAAAGTGATGCTCTCTTTTTTTGACTCATCCGCGGTGGCGCAGCATGCGCCGCCACACTCTGCCCACCGACATTGCCAATTCTTCATAGCGCAAAGTTCGACTTATTCCGCCGTTTTAACACCACCTTTTTTACATTGACCCAATAAAAAATCAGCATCTTTAATGCATTTCAGTTTTTATCACTATATTTGCAAATAGAATCAACTTATATACATTAAATATAGTTTCCTAAAGTTTATGGAAATAACAAGAATAAACAGATTAAAGATAGTATTAGCCGAGCAAAACACGACAGGGAAATGGCTGGCTGAACAGTTAGGAAAGAACGAGGCGACCATTTCACGTTGGTGTTCCAATACAAGTCAACCCTCTTTGGAGATGCTAATGAAGATAGCCTCCATATTGAATGTAGATGCGAGAAGATTGATTAACGATGGAATTAATAAAGAAATATGATGACAACATTTACAAAGATAATTGATAAGTTCCGCCGTGAAGCATGGTCTGAGCGTGACAAAGGTTTCCGTTTTGAACGCCTGATGCAGGCTTACCTTAAAACAACTTCCTTGTATGCGGGACGCTTTGAAGAAGTTTGGCTATGGTCAGAGTTCCCTTGCCATGACCAGTTTGGAGGGAAAGACATAGGTATTGATTTAGTGGCCAAAACCTTTTCTGGTGAGTATTGGGCGGTACAATTCAAATACAAGCAATACTATGCTGAAAAGCGCAATATCCGAATTAAAGAATATACTTCATGTCTTCTAAGAATGTTTCTATATTATGGAAGTAGAGTTAATACTAAGCACAGTTTTAGCATTTGCTACTGTTTGCTATACAATTATCAATCTGATGATGTGGCTTGAAAGTAGAGCTACAAGAAAGCAAAAAATAACACCTCAAGTTATAGTATACTTAAAAACAACAGAAGACCATTTGATGCTGTGTGTTCATATAAAAAACATTGGAGAAGGGTGTGCTAGAAATGTACAAGTTAGAGTTTTGAAAGATTATAATCAATTTGGAAAGGAACAATATCCTCTTTCTAATCTCATGTTTTTTAAAAATGGAGCAAGTATTTTTCCACCACAGTATGAGCTGAAATTCTATATAGACTCTGTAAAGAATATTGATTATGAATCTAATAATAGCTATATTGAATTGGAAGTCTTATACCAAGATATAGATAATAAACATTACAGAGAGGTATATCAACTTCCATTCAATCAAATTGTCGGAACAAACTATTCTAATCCACCAGAAACATATATGGGGCAAATTCCATATTACTTGAAAGAAATTAGTAAATTAATCAAGAATCTTCCAAAAGAATGAATACCGAATCTCAAAACATAGAATTCAAAGAATCTTGGCGCGACGAATACCAGAAATGGATTTGTGGTTTTGCCAACGCACAAGGCGGTACGCTGTATATCGGTCTGCGCGATAATGGCGAAGTGTGCGGTGTACAGGAAGCCAAGAAGTTGATGGAGGACATCCCGAATAAGGCACGCGATATGATGGGTATCTTGGTGGAAGTCAATTTGAGGGAAAAGGACGAAAGGCAATATCTGGAGATTGTGACGGATGCCTATCCTTATCCTATCAGCTTTCGTGGGAAGTATTACCAACGAAGCGGTGCGACCAATCAGGAACTGAAAGGGGCTGCACTCGATCGTTTCATGCTTCGCAAGCAGGGGAAAACGTGGGACGGTGTGCCTGTGCCTTATCTGAAAGCGGAGGACTTGGATAGTGCCACATTTGATTTGTTCCGTAGGTATGCCAAACGGAGTGGACGCATGGATGAAGCGGACTTGATGGACGATAATTACGGTTTGTTGGAGAAACTGCGGCTCTATGAAGGCAATTATCTGAAACGTGCCGCAGCTTTGTTGTTCCATCCCGACCCGGAACAATATGTGACCGGAGCATTTGTAAAGGTAGGCTTCTTCCGTGAAGGCATGGATTTAGTATATCAAGATGAAGTGCATGGTAATCTATTCCAGCAAATCGCGAAACTGATGGACTTGTTGTGTACCAAATACATGAAAGCCATCATTACCTACGAGGGCATTCATCGGATAGAGACATTGCCGATGCCTCGTGAGGCTTTGCGTGAGGCATTATTAAATGCTTGCATCAACAAAGACTATGCAGAACCTTCTCCCATTCAAATCCGCGTGTATGAAAACAAGCTGGAGATAATAAACGGTGGAGTGTTGCCCGAAGGGTGGACTGTGGAAACCTTATTGTCTTCACACCGGAGTATGCCTTACAACCCCGATATAGCCAACACATTCTTCCGTGCAGGTGAGATTGAGGCATGGGGACGCGGCATCGAACGTATCATCACGGCCTGTAAGAATAACGGATTCTCCACACCGGAGTTCCGCTATGACGCTTCAGGGATTTGGACAACGTTCAAGTTTAAATATCCAGAAAGAGCTACTACCCAATACGACCAGAAGACTACCCAAAAGACTACCCAAAAGACTACCCAAAACCTGACAGAACAACAGCAGGCTATGCTGTCATTCTTAAAAGAGCATCCCGAAGCGACCCGAAAAGAGATAAGCGAAAACCTTCTCAACATCACTGAAGATGGTGTTAAGTACAACCTTTCACGCCTTCAGAAACTTGGATTATTGGAGCGTATAGGAGGAAGGAAACAAGGTTATTGGAAAACAATAGAGTAGAGTATATGAATGATTTAGATGTATTTGAAAGTTGGCACAAGGATTTGAGTGAATGGGAACGTTTTCAAGATAAACTTGAAAGAACAAGCGGAGAAAAAACTTATTACAAAGCGTGTAATTTTGACAATAAAGCACTAAAAAAGCTGCAACTAAAGAACGACGAAAACCAAAATAATACTCTATCAGGATGATAACGAGATAACTCGTGTGTCTGTGCGTTTTGCCGATGAGGATTTGTGGTTGACACAAAATCAGTTGGCGGAGATATATTGTACGACAAAGCAGAATATCAGTCAGCACATAGACAACATCCTAAATGATGGAGAATTAGACGCAAATCGAACTGTAAAGGATTTCTTGACAGTTCGACAAGAGGGTAATCGTCAGGTAAAACGTAGCATTGACCACTATAATCTTGATATGATAATTGCCCTTGGTTATCGTGTACAATCCCAAGTTGCAACTCGCTTTCGCCGTTGGGCAACCCAACGGCTTCATAAGTATATCCAGAAAGGATTTGCTATGGATGATGAACGCTTAAAGCAAGGCGTTTCTTGACGTCTTGAAAAAATCTCTTAAAAATCTGTCAATCTTTCGTTTAAGCATCGTCTTGTCGTTTTTCCAAGGCAAAATTATGCGTTTTTGTCCGCTTTTCCAAGCGTTTTCACGTTGTTTTTGTCCGCTTTTCCAAGATTTTTTCTAATACTTGAAGCTGCTGCCGCCAAGGAACTCGCGCAAAAGGCTTGTGGCTGGGATTTGACGGTTGGGGATGGCGTTGAAGTAGCTGAGGAAACTGAGCAGACGGTATGCCTCGGCATATTCCGGCACGTTGTGCGGCACCTGCTTCAATATCGGCTCGGCAAAGTCCTTCATGACACCAAGCTCGAATATCAGCGATGAGTTAAACATTGCGTCGGCGTTCTCCTGATACGGGAATATCCATTTTCCTTCGCCACGGCGCACGCTCGGCCAACGGCGGATGGTGTCGAGCGCCGACGTGCCGCGATACTTGAAGTCGCGCACAATGCGGCGCAGCAGTCGGTTGTCGGTTGTCGGCACCCAGTTATGGTTGTCGATGTTGAGCGTTGTGAGCGCAGACACATATACCTTGTACTTCATCTCGTCGGGGATGCTTGCCGTCAGCTCTGGATTAAGTCCGTGGATGCCTTCCATCAGCAGTATCGAGTTGTCGTCGAGACGGAGCTTGTTGCCTTTGTATGTGCGTTTGCCTGTGGTGAAGTCATACGACGGCATCGCCACCTCCTTTCCGGCGATAAGGTCGGTCAGGTCTTTGTTGAACTGCTCGATGTCGAGAGCGTAGAGCGACTCATAGTCATAGTCGCCGTTCTCGTCGCGCGGCGTGTGCTCACGGTCTACGAAATAATTGTCGAGTGAAATCATCTGCGGACGCACCAGATTGGCAAGCAGATGGATGGACAGGCGTTTGGTTGTGGTCGTTTTGCCCGACGACGACGGTCCTGCCACCAGCACCACGCGCGCGCCTCCCTGTCGGAAACGTTCGGTGATCTGGTCGGCTATGGCTCCGATTTTCTTGTCGTGGATGGTCTCTGCCACGGCAATCAGCATGCCCACGTTGCTCTTGTCGGCGACGGCCTTGTTGAGCATGCCCACGCTGCCCACTCCTACCGTCTTGTTGAGCTTTATATAGTCGGTAAACGCCTTGAACAGTTTTGGCTGCGGATTAATCCCCGCAGGCTTCGTGCGGTCGCCGTCAAAGTCGGGCGGCAGCAGGAGCAGTCCGCTCTCGTAGGGCACAAGGTCGAACACCCCGACATAGGATGTCGACGGCACAAGGTCGCCATAGTAACTGTCTACAAACCCTTCAAGACTGTAATATGTGGTGTAGAGGTCGGCGGCAGTTTCAAGCAGCGTCACCTTGTCAGCCATCCCGGCGTTGCGAAACAGCTTGATGACATCGGTCGTAAGCTTAGTGCTTCTGACAAACGGAATGTCGGCGGCAATGATTTCCTCCATGCGACGCTTCACGGCAGCGACAGTAGCGGCGTCGGCAGTCTGCCGGTCGATTGTGGCATAGTATCCGCCGGCGATGGAATGCTCTATGCACAGACTGGCGGCAGGATACAGGTCGTGGACTGCCTTGGCGAGCACCATGCAGAGCGAACGCACATACATGCGCTGTCCCGACGGATTGCCCTCATCGATGAAGTTCACCATCTTCGGCATAAAAAGCGGATAGTTGAGACCCTCGGTCTTGTGGTTGACGTGGGCGCAAATAGGCTTCACGCTGATTTCATCCTTTATGCGGTTGTACACGTCGAGCAATGTCTCTCCGCCTTTGACATCCATATATTTGCCTGTGTTCTCACAGAAAATCTGTATCTTGTCGTTCATAGTCGATTCGCGTTTTAAAGTTCAGCGTAAAGTTACGCTTTCTGACGCGATTATCCAATAACAACCATGTCACAATTTGTTTTTGAGCGACAAATGCACTAAGTTTGCAGACAGTATGGCTAACATCTATGACAACAGACGGATCTGGAAGACGGTGTTTCTGGCGGTGTCGCTGGTGCTTGTGGCTTTCTTCCTCCACATTTCCAACAACTTGGTCGACGACCTTGCCGACCAGGAACGCGAGCGTATGGAGATTTGGGCCAACGCCACAAAGGCGCTGACATCGGCTCAGTCGTCCGACATCGACTTCTATCTGAGCATCATAAAAAACAACAACAACATCCCGGTGCTGCTTGTCGACGACAACGACAACATCCTGATGTCGCGCAACTTCAAGATGCCCGAACCCGTCGACTCGCTGACGCCCGACCTGCTGTCGGACGCCAACCGCGCGTTTCTCGCCAAACGGCTCAAGGCTCTGAAAAAAACAAACAACCATATCCCAATCAAAATCGACGGCGCCACAACGCAACACATCTACTATGAGGACTCCACGCTGCTCACAAGCATGTCCTACCTGCCGCGCATCCAGATTGCCGTGATGATAATCTTCGTGATTATCGTATACCTTGCCGTGATGTCGACAAAAAAGGCTGAGCAGAACAAAGTGTGGGTCGGACTGTCGAAAGAAACCGCCCACCAGCTCGGCACGCCGATTTCATCGCTAATGGCATGGGTGCAGATGCTCGAGGCGTCGGGCGTTGACAAAGAGATTGTCGAGGATATGGACAAAGACGTGAACCGGCTGTCGATGATTGCCGACCGATTCTCGAAAATCGGCTCCAAGCCGGAAATGAAGCTGGAGCCCGTGTGCGAGTCGGTAAGGCAGGGACTTGACTATATGCGTGCACGCATCTCCACGAGTGTGGCACTGTCGGTCAACCTCCCCGACGACGACCGCAACGTGATGCTCTGCCGTCCGCTGTTCGCATGGGTGATTGAAAACCTGTGCAAGAACGCTGTCGATGCTATGCAGGGCAAGGGAAGTCTCAACGTGACCGCCGGCTACGACCACCGCACGGCATTCATCGAAGTGACCGACACCGGAAAAGGCATTGCCCGAAAAAACTTCAAGACGGTGTTCAGCCCAGGATTCACCACCAAGAAGCGCGGATGGGGACTCGGTCTGACGCTGGCGAAGCGTATAATTGAGGAATATCACGGCGGACGCATCTTCGTCAAGTGGTCGGAAATCGGCGCCGGAACCACGTTCCGCATCGAGCTGCCGATAAAATAGCGACAAAAGCTCTGAAATTTTTTTGTAGTATAGTCGGTTTTTGCGTACTTTTGCGTTGATAAAAAATCATTTTGTCATGGTTCGTAAATATGACTATCTCGTAATCGGGTCCGGAATAGCGGGAATGAGTTTCGCGCTGAAAGTGGCAGAGACAGGCCGTGTGGCGCTAATCTGCAAATCGGACATAGAAGAGGCCAACACTTTTTATGCACAAGGCGGTGTGGCTTCAGTGACAAATCTCAAAGTCGACAACTTCGACAAGCACATAGAAGACACTATGATTGCCGGCGACTGGCTCAGTGACCGCGCTGCCGTGGAGAAGGTGGTGAAAGGCGCTCCCGAACAAATCAACCAACTGCTCAAGTGGGGCGTTGATTTCGACCGCAAGGAAGACGGTGAGTTCGACCTGCACCGCGAGGGCGGACACTCGGAGTTCCGCATCCTGCACCACGCCGACAACACCGGTGCCGAAATCCAGCAGAGTCTCGTGCGCGCCCTCAAAAGTCACCCCAACATCGATGTGTTTGAAAATTTCTTCGCCGTTGAAATCATAACCCAGCATCATTTGGGCAAAATCGTGACGCGACGCACTCCCGACATCACTTGCTACGGAGCATATATCCTCAACCCCGAAACCGGAAAAGTGGAGACTTTCCTGTCGAAAGTGACAGTGATGGCAACCGGCGGCATCGGTCAGGTCTACACCACGACAACAAACCCGATGGTGGCAACCGGCGACGGCATTGCAATGGTGTACCGCGCAAAAGGTACCGTAAAGGATATGGAATTCATTCAGTTCCACCCAACTGCACTATACCATCCGGGCGACCGTCCTTCGTTCCTCATCACTGAGGCTATGCGTGGCTACGGCGCCGTGCTGCGCACAATGGACGGCAAGGAATTCATGCAGAAATACGACCCGCGCCTGTCGCTCGCTCCACGCGACATCGTGGCGCGAGCCATCGACAACGAGATGAAGATGCGAGGCGACGACCATGTGTGGCTCGACGTGACCCACAAAGACCCGGAAGAAACGAAACACCACTTCCCAAACATTTACGCCAAGTGTCTGAGCCTCGGCATCGACATTACGAAAGACTATATCCCTGTGGCGCCGGCTGCACACTACCTATGCGGTGGCATCAAGGTGGACCTCAACGGATGCTCTTCAATCCAACGCCTGTATGCCGTGGGTGAATGCTCATGCACAGGCCTGCACGGAGGCAACCGACTGGCTTCCAACTCTCTGATTGAAGCCGTGGTCTATGCTGACGCGGCGGCAAAGCATTCGATGGCAAACATTGCCCACTACTCGCTGCGCGAAGACGTGCCGGAATGGAACGACGAGGGCACGCAGCACAACGAGGAGATGGTGCTGATCACTCAGAGTCTCAAGGAGGTGAACCAAATCATGAGCACCTACGTGGGCATCGTACGCTCCAACCTGCGACTTGACCGTGCATGGAACCGCCTCGACATCCTATACGAGGAGACCGAGCGTCTGTTCAAGCAGAGCAAGGCATCGCGTGAAATCTGCGAGCTGCGCAACCTCATCAACGTGGGCTACCTGATTATGCGACAGGCAAAGGAACGCCACGAGTCGCGCGGATTGCACTATTCAATCGACTATCCGCCTGAAAAACGCCGTTTGTAAGCGTTTCAACAAACAGACAAAAACGACACAGCGACGCCATCCGGTGTCGCTGTGTCGTTTTTGCTTATATTACTGAAAAAGAGACTCACCCCTCCCCTATTTTTCACTTACAAACCGCTTGAGCAGAAACGCAAGAAAATATGGGAAGGTATAGAACCTGCCATTAAATCCAATATTCTTATTGCATAATTTAATGCCGTAACGGATATCCGGATATTTGCCGTCATTAGCCGTCAACTTTGACAACGATTTGGTTGCATTGTCCGATGCCTTCACCTCTATGGGTATCAATGTTTGAATGTCGCGTATGAAGAAGTCCATCTCTAACGTTGATTTTTCATTACGATAGAAATACAGATCATAGCCTTGCTTCGCCAACATATCACCTACAACGTTTTCATAAACAGCACCCTTGTAAGTGCCATAATTCTTATTCACCCGCATATCCTCCTGCGACTCCTCGTCGAGCGAGGCAACAAGCAAACCCGTATCCTTGTAATAGAGCTTATATGATTTCGGATCGTAGTTGCCCTTAAGCGGCAGGGAGATATGCGCAAGACAATGGCACACATTGACTATTCCGGCATCACTAAGCCATTCCACCGTGCCGACATATTCCCGGTTTCTGGCACCATGGGCAATCTTGCTGATCTGAAATTTCTTATTGTCTTGCCCCAAGAACACAGAAATGTGGTTGTAGACATTCTTTATCTTACCCTTGTCAAGACCTTGCGCATACTTCGTTATGTCCTCCTCATAGTCGAGAAGAAGTTGCCGTTGCATCTTGAGCGTGCCGCTGAAATTGCCCTTCTTTACAAACAAACTGACCACCGCCGGCATTCCGCCGACAATCATATAGTCGCGAAACAACCCTCCCAACACATCCATCTCCAAACTCGACAACGGTGTGACTGACACCATCTTTTCGAACAGTCGCTCTACAAACGCTGAATCATAACCTTTTGCCCATAGAAACTCCTCAAAATCCATGGAATGCATTGTATAATCCTCTTTGTAGCCCACACTGTTAGACTCTATTTCCTGATAATTAATGCCCATAAGCGAGCCGGAGCAGACCACGTCATACCTACCATCTATTTTGAATGCCTTAAGACTTGTGGCGCAAACAGGGCAGTCCTGCATCTCATCGAAAAAGAAAATCGTGTTGCCCGGTTCTAATTCTATATTGGGGTTGATAAGCGTGATGTTGCGCACAACACTGTCCACATCATAGCCGTCATCAAATATCGACTTGAATTTCTGCTGTAAAACAAAATTGATGGCAACCACATTCCTATAGTTGTCATTTGCAAATTGCATGATGGATGCCGTCTTGCCAATCTGCCGCGCTCCTTTGACGATAAGAGGCAATCGATCCTCGTTTTCCTTCCATTCTTTGAGAAAGTCGTCTATTTTTCTCCGCATTAATCTCATAATCAACACATTTTTCTTTTGCAAAGATAGCGTTAAATCACAAAATTCCAAGCAAACATATGCGAAAAATCACAAAATTCCAGTCCTTGTGGCCTATTTTATCACAAAATTCCAAGGAGTCACACGTGAAAAATCACAAAATTTCCAATTTCTACCCCTTACGACCTTCCTTCTTTTTGCGGAAACGGCCAAGGGCATAGCCCAGCACTTCGCGCTGGATTGTTGAGTTCAGGAAGCGGTTTGCCACATAATAGAGCGCGAAGCACACAGATGTCTGCGCAAGGATGTTGAGCCACGGATTAGCAATGCTGACAAGCACAAGGCACTGAACCGCAGCCACAGCGCCCGAAATGACGGCATACGGAAGGATGTCGCCCACCACGTTGCGCGTCGGATAGCCTACGATGCGACCAGCCACAATCACGGCATAGACAAAGAACAGCGCCGATGCCACAAGCTGTCCCCAAATCATCGCCGTTATGCCCATGGGGATGGTCACCACGATGGCGGCTATCATCAATGCGTCTTTGACCGATTCGTAGACCACAAGCGAGCGCGAACGCCCGAGTCCGAGGATGTAGTTGTTGATGTTGGTGGCAAGCACTATAAAGATGCCGCGCACGGCGAGTATCTGAAACAGGATTATGGCTTCGTCCCACTTCGTGCCAAAAAGGATGTGGAATATCGGTTCGGCACACGTCGTGAGCAACAGCAGCAGAGGAAAGACAAGATAGGCGGTGAAGCGGTTCATCTTGCGCATGGCGCGCAGCAACCGCTCCCTGTCATCCTGAAAACCGCTGAGCACCGGCAGGAACGACGCCGTCAGTATCTGCGCTATCGACTGTATACCCATCTTGCTCCATTTGTCGGCTTGCGTGTAGCATCCGAGTTTGGCAAGGTTGTAGTAAGCACCGATGATAAACGAATAGGCGTTGAGCGACAATGTGTTGAGAAATGAGCACACCATCACTCCGCTGCCAACGGAAAACACCGACCGCAGCGACGCCATGCTGAACCCCGTGCGCGGAAGCCAGCCTGTTGTCGTCCACAGGAAGACCGATTTGACGGTGGCGAGCACAATGGTCTGCCACACGATTGCCCATGCGCCGTAGCCTTCCACGGCAAGCCAGATGCCCACGGCTCCCGACACGACAAGCCCCAGCGAGTTGGCTATCGCCACGCGCGCCATCGTCATCTGCTTCATCATGCGGTTGGTCTGCACAAGGGCGGTGGCGTTGATGATAAACGACAGGAACATCACCCTCGACAGGCTTATCAGACGCTGGTCGCCGAAGGTGTCGGCAATCAACGGCGCACAAGCCCACAGGATGCCATAAATGGCGATGCTGATGCCGAGGTTGAAATAAAAAACCGTACAATAGTCGGTTTCAGTAGGCGATTTTTTCTGTATCAGCGCCGCGCAGAATCCGCTGTCGACAAACAGTGATGCGAACGCCTGAAACACAAGCATAGCACCGACCAGCCCGAAGTCTTCCTTCGAGAGCAGGTTGGCAAGCACGACGCCCGTGACGCCGTAGAACACCTGCGACGCGAATTTGTCGATGGTGTTCCACTTCAGCGTGCGCGCTGTTTTCAGTTTAAGTTCGGTTTCTTCCACGCGCCTATTCTCGGTTTACGACTGCCGGCTCCGGCACTTCCATCAAGTCGAGCAGACCGGTGCCGTTGTCGGTGGTTTCCGAGCCTTCGGCGGCCTCTGTTTCCGGCTCATTGTCTTCAATCACATCGGTGGCTTCTGTCTCGGCGCCGCCTTCGAGCTGCACGATTTTCACATTCGACAGCTTGCTCTTGGTGATGACAGGTTTCCCGATATAGTACACCTTTCCTGAGCCTACGCCCTTCACGGAGAGCGTTTCTTTAGAGGCGCAACCTATTGCACCGGTGCCCATCAGCGTGCATTTCACGTGTTTCGCCGCCACCTCGTCGGCTTGAATCTCGCCGGTGCCCACATTCTTTATCGACAAGTTCTCACATTTGCCCGATGTTATGATTTTACCCTTTCCCGTGAGCAGTTTAAGGTTGATGTTGATAGCGTCGAGACCGTTGGCAATGATTGTGCCATTGCCTTGAAGCTGTATGTCGATTTTAGCCCCAGGAGCCACTTTACGCAGCGTCAGGGTGCTGTCTTTTGTATTCTCCGCCTTGTACAGATACGACGAATAGACATAGACCGTAGGCAGTGTCTTGACAGTGATTGCCGCAGGGTCGAGCTGTATTTTCAGTCTGCCCTTCGAACGCTCTGCCATAATGTAGGATGTGTATTCCTTCTCGATGTCAAACGCCACGATGCCCACTGAGTCGGCATTGTTGGAATAGACCACGTTGATGCCGTCGTTAACCACCAGTTCGTTGAATTCGCCCACATTGATGGTGTGTGGAGTGGCATTTACCGCTGCCGCGCAGCAGAGGGTGATGATAGCCAAAAAGAATTTCTTCATAACGTCGCTTGTTTCTAAATATGTAAATAATCAGTTTCTATGCGTTGCAGCACGTCGTCGAGCTCTGCCCACGTCTTTGCCTGAAGCATTGCGATGCGCGTTTCCCTGAAATTGGGGATACCCTTGAAGAGCGGCGACGCGGCAAGATGACGGCGGATGTGGAGAATGCCTCTCAACTCATCGATGCCTTCGATGCTCTCCGCAATCTGGCGGCGGAGCAGCGCCATCTTCTCCGACGCCGGTATCTCTATCGCGGTGCCGTGAAGCAGATAGTGCTTCATTTCGCGGAAAATCCACGGAGCGCCTATCGAGGCGCGGCCAACCATCACGGCATCCACTCCATAGCGGTCAAAAGCCGTTTTCAAGCCCTCTGGCGTCGTGATGTCGCCGTTGCCGACAATCGGTATCGTGATGCGGGGATTGCGCTTCACCTCGCCGATAAGCGTCCAGTCGGCGTCGCCGGTATACATCTGGCTGCGGGTGCGTCCGTGGATTGTAAGCGCACAGATGCCGCAGTCCTGCAGCTGCTCGGCGAGCGTGGTGATGATTTTGTTTTCGCAGTCCCACCCCAGACGGGTCTTGACCGTCACGGGCAACTTCACCGCATCGACCACCGAACGCGTGATTTGCAGCAGCTTGGGCACGTCGCGGAGCATTCCTGCCCCCGCGCCTTTCGACGCCACCTTCTTCACCGGACATCCGAAATTGATGTCGATGACGTCGGGACCGGCTGCCTCGGCGATTTTTGCAGCCTCCACCATCGGTTCCACCTCCTTGCCGTAGATTTGTATCGCCACAGGCCGCTCGGCGGCGTTGGTGTGGAGTTTGCGGGTGGTGCTGTTGATGTTGCGCACAAGAGCGTCGGCCGACACAAATTCCGTGTAGACCATATCGGCTCCCTGCTCTTTGCAGATGAGACGGAACGACGGATCAGTCACGTCTTCCATCGGTGCCAGCAGCACCGGGCGCTCTCCCAAGTCAATTGTTCCTATCTTCATTCGCTTCTTTCGTTTTGTGTGCGCAAGTTACGCATTTTTATCTGTCTTTCCAACATTGCCGGAAATTGAAATGTTCATTCTTAATGTCCTATTTTCTGTCTGTTTTGTCGGTTGCGCGCAGACGGGCAAGCATTTCTGCAGCCGTCAGCAGGCTGACGGGATGCCGCCACCCGGGCGACAACTCGCAGAGCGGTGCCAGCACAAACTCGCGTTTGTCCATCCGTGGATGAGGCAGGACGACAGTGGCGGTGTCGACAACCTCATCGCCGGCATACACGATGTCGATGTCAAGCTGACGGTCGGCATAACTGCCGTCGGCATTGCGGTGGCTGGAGCTTCCCGCCTCGCGCTCGATACGCTGGAAGATGTCGAGCAGACGCCCGACGGGCAAGTCGCTCTCAAACTCGACAGCGATATTGAAAAAGGGGTTATCAGACTGATAACCCCATGCTTCAGATTCGTATATGCTTGAGACTCGCGGGGTGCTGCCAACGCTGCGGGCTATCTCGTCAACGGCGCGGCGCAAGTTTGCCTCGCGGTCGCCGAGATTAGTTCCGATGTTGACACTCACTGTCCGCATTGCCTGCGTTTACAGCGTTTTTGAAACCTCTACTTCTTCGTAGGCTTCAATCATGTCGCCTTCCTTCACGTCGTTGTAGTTGGCGATGTTAAGACCGCAGTCGTAGCCCGACGACACTTCCTTGACATCGTCCTTGAAACGCTTCAGAGAGCCGAGCTCGCCCGTGTAGATGACAATGCCGTCGCGGATAAGGCGCACTTTGCTCGTGCGTTTCACCTTGCCCTCGCGCACCATACAGCCTGCAATCGTGCCGACCTTCGATATCTTGTAAGTTTGAAGCACTTCTGCCGTACCGGTAACCTCTTCTTTGAGCTCCGGCGAGAGCATTCCTGCCATTGCGTCTTTAACCTCCTCGATTGCATCGTAGATGATTGAGTAGAGACGGATGTCGACGCCATCGTTCTCTGCCAGACGGCGGGCGGCTACCGACGGACGCACCTGGAAGCCGATAATAACGGCGTCGGATGCGGCGGCAAGCGTAACGTCGCTCTCCGAAATCGCACCCACGGCCTTGTGGATTACGTTGACCTTAACCTCCGGTGTCGACAGCTTGATAAGCGAGTCGCTCAACGCCTCGATTGAGCCGTCAACGTCGCCCTTGACAATAAGGTTCAACTCGTGGAACTCGCCCAACGCGCGGCGACGGGCAATGTCGTCGAGACCCGGCATACGGCGGGTGCGCTCCTTGACCTCGCGCTGCAACTGCTCGCGGCGCGTGGCTATCTCGCGTGCCTCACGGTCGGTGTCAAGTATGTTGAAAGTGTCGCCGGCGGTCGGCGCACCGTTCAGACCGAGCACCAATGCCGGTGCCGCAGGGCCTGCCTCCGTGATGCGCTGGTTGCGCTCGTTGAACATGGCGCGGATCTTGCCATAGCTTGTTCCTGCCACCATGATGTCGCCCACACGCAGCGTTCCGTTGCTCACAAGCACGGTTGCCACATAGCCGCGACCCTTGTCGAGCGACGACTCGATAATCGAGCCTGTTGCCTTGCGGTTGGGGTTGGCTTTAAGGTCGAGCATCTCTGCCTCGAGAAGCACCTTGTCGAGCAGTTCTTTAACGCCGATACCCTTCTTGGCTGAGATTTCCTGCGACTGATATTTTCCACCCCAGTCTTCCACGAGGTAGTTCATATTGGCGAGCTCCTCCTTGATTTTGTCCGGGTTGGCGGCAGGCTTGTCTATCTTGTTGATTGCAAACACGATTGGCACACCGGCTGCCGAGGCGTGGTTGATTGCCTCGATGGTCTGCGGCATCACGTTGTCGTCGGCGGCAACGATGATGATGGCGATATCCGTCACCTTGGCTCCGCGGGCACGCATCGCCGTAAATGCCTCGTGGCCCGGGGTGTCGAGGAACGTGATGCGGCGGCCGTCCTCAAGCTTCACGTTGTAGGCTCCGATATGCTGCGTGATGCCACCAGCCTCGCCGGCGATAACGTTGGCGTTGCGGATGTAGTCGAGCAGCGATGTCTTACCGTGGTCTACGTGTCCCATCACGGTCACAATCGGCGGACGCGGCAGCAAATCTTCCTCGGAGTCGGCCTCCTCGTTGATTGCCTCCGACACTTCCGCACTGATATATTCTGTCTTGAAACCGAATTCTTCTGCTACAAGGTTGATGGTCTCAGCATCGAGTCGCTGGTTGATGGAAACCATCACGCCGATATTCATACATGTGGCGATAACCTTGTTGACCGGCACATCCATCATCAGTGCCAAGTCGTTGGCTGTCACGAATTCTGTGATGCGCAGCGTCTTGCTTTCCTTTGCCTCCAATGCGGCTTCCTCGCGCTCGCGCTCTTCAAAAGCCTCGCGCTTCTCTTTTCTCCATTTAGCACTCTTCTTCTGAGGCTTGTTGGTGAGGCGCGCAAGTGTTTCCTTAACCTGCTTCTGCACGTCTTCTTCGCTGACCTCTGCCTTTATGTGGCGCTTGGCCTTGTTGTTCGGACGGTCGGCGTTCTTGTTCTTGTTGCGGCGGCTGTCGTTGTTGCCTCCACCTTGCTTCTGTCCGCCGGCTTGCTGTCCGCCCGGATGCTCAATGTCGACTTTCTCCTTGCCGATGCGTTTGCGCTTGCGCTTCTCGCTGTCGGCGTTTGCTCCTCCGTTAGCTTGTTTTTCCTTGGCGATGCGCTCTTTACGCTTTTCCTCCTTCGACTTCTTCTTCGGACGGGTCGACTGGTTGATGGCGTCAAGGTCGATTTTGCCGAGAATCTTAGGAGCGGCGATTGTTGCCACGACAGTCTTGATTTCGTTGGATTCCGAAACCTCAGGCGCTGCGGCTTTCGGCGCGCTCTGTGGCTGTGGCGCCGGCTGCGGAGCTGGCTTTGCCTCCTCTTTCACCTCCGCCTTCTTCACCTCTTCCTTAACCTCTTTCTTTACCTCTGGTTTAGGTTCCGGCTTCGGCGCAGGTTTCGGTGCGGGTGCGGGCGCAGGTGCTGGCTTGGGCTCTGGCTTCTTCTCTTCAACGACAGGGTTGTTGTGCTTGTCGAGTTCGATTTTGCCGAGAATCTTCGGCTTCTGCACGGTTTCCACAACAGTCTTTATCTGCTCCGGCTTTTTAGGCTCTTGCGATGCCTTGTTTTTCACTTTGTCCTTCTGACGCTCCGAGGCATAGCGCTCCGACTTCGACTTCAAGTCTTTGTCGTTTTTAAACGCGCGCACCAGCATTTCGTGCTGCTCGTCGGAGATGCGAAGGTTCAGGTTGCCGGGATCACCGACCTCCTGATTGTGTTTCTGCAGAAATTCCACCAGCGTAGGAATCCCCACATTCAAATCGTTTGCTACTTTGCTTATCTTTATTGGCATATTGCTTGTTAAGTTTCCTGTTGTTAATCCTCAAATTCCGCTTTCAATATATCGAGCACTTGGTCGACGGTGCTTTCCTCAAGGTCGGCTTTGTCGATTATCTGCTCGCGTGGCATGTTGAGGACGGCTTTTGCCGTGGTGCAGCCGATGCCTTTGAGGGCGTCGATAACCCAGCTGTCGATTTCGTCGCTGAATTCATCAAGATAAATGTCGTCGCTGTCCTCTGTGAAGCGGTAAACGTCGATCTGGTAACCGGTCAGCATTGTGGCAAGCTTGATGTTCAAACCGCCTTTTCCGATGGCAAGCGACACCTCTTCCGGAAGCAGCATCACCTCGGCGCACTTCTCTTCCTCGTTGATGCGGATTGACGACACCTTGGCGGGGCTGAGGGCGCGGCGGATGTAGAGTTCGGGATTCGTTGTGTAGTTGATCACATCGATGTTCTCGTTGCGCAACTCGCGCACAATGCCGTGGATACGTGAGCCTTTCACGCCGACGCATGCGCCGACCGGATCGATGCGGTCGTCATACGACTCTACGGCTATCTTGGCGCGCTCGCCAGGGATGCGGGCGATGCCTTTAAGCAGGATGAGTCCGTCGTGAATCTCCGGCACCTCAATTTCAAACAGACGGCGGAGGAATTCAGGGCTTGTGCGCGAAATTATCACCTTCGGGTTGTTGTTGGCGTTCTGCACTTCCTTGATGACGGCGCGGATGGTTTCGCCCTTGCGGTAACGGTCGCTCGGAATCTGCTCTTCCTTCGGGAGGATGAGCTCGTTGTGCTCCTCGTCAAGAACAAGCACTTCGCGTTTCCAGATTTGGTAGACCTCGCCTACTACAATCTCGCCTTCCATTGCCTTGAACTTGGTATAGATGGCGTCTTTCTGAAGATCGAGAATCTTGGATGCGAGCGTCTGACGGAGTGTCAGGATGGCGCGGCGGCCGAACTTCTCAAAAACGATTTCTTTCGTAACGTCCTCGCCGATCTCGCATTCCGGGTCAATCTCGCGGGCGTCGGTAAGACCGATCTGCATGCTCGGATTCTCTACAGCGCCGTCGGCCACTACCGTGAGGTTTTGATAAATCTCGCAGTCGCCCTTGTCTGGGTTCATAATTACGACGAAATTCTCGTCCGATCCAAACATCTTTGCCAGCACGTTGCGGAACGATTCCTCCAACACGCTGATCATTGTGGTCTTGTCGATATTCTTCAGCTCTTTAAACTCCGAAAAGCTGTCTACCATGCTTATGGTTTCCTCTTTCTTTGCCATAATGTCTTAAAACTGGATTACGTATTTTGTATATTTTATTTCGTTATAACCGAAGCGGAGGTCTTCCTCCTGCTCCACCGGACGCTTGGCGCCTTCGGGTTTCACTTTCTTGACCACCGTAAGCACGAAGCCGTCGGCGTCGGCACTCTTGAGGATGCCTTTGAGCTTGCGACCGTCGGCGGTAAGCACTTCAACCTCGTTGCCTTCGTTCTTGTGATACTGGCGCTCTACGCGCAGTGGCGATGTCAGTCCGGCTGAGCCGATTTCAAGTTCATAATCTTCCTCGTCGCGGTCAAACTCGCTCTCAACAAGTCGGTTAAGGCGGATACACTCATCTATGTCCACACTTGTGTCGCTGTCGATTTCCACCACGATGTTGTTGTCCTTGCTGATTCTGACGTCGACGAGAAAAAGGTCGGTGCCTTCCATTCCTCGCTCCAAGACTGCTGTCAGCGCGCTTTTGTCAATCATTCTTCAATTGTTGATGTATTAATAAAACAATGGAGAAGACTTCCGCCCCCTCCATTTCCGTCTGCAAATATACTTATTAATAGACAAATGCACAAACATTTGGTTTCAACGGCTCAAAAACTGTCTTATAATTAGCGATATTTAACACTGCCAAGCAAATTATACGTTTTTTTAGCATCCTCAACGCGCTTTTTTTGACGTTCGCCTGGGATGCCTGTTCCGTTACCGCGGCAGTTGCCGCTCATTCTGTGGGTTAAATAAGTTAAAAACTTGTTCCCGATGCTTGTTTCTCAAAGAAATTTCATATCTTTACGCAGTTTAGTAATAACCTAACCGAAAAAGGACAAAGAAAAATACAGAATACACATCATTTATTAACTTAAAATCTTTTTTATGAGAAAGTCTTTTAAACACATTCTGTTGGCTGGCTTGACCATTGCATCGACAGCCATGGCTATGAATGCACAGACTTTGACGCAGGACTGGAAGGTGACCGAGGGTCTGCCTGCAGCCGCCGATGCCCGTTGGGGCATTGGTTTCGACGGAAAAGTCTTTGTCAACGACATGACAGCGCAAAAAATCGCATCGTTCGACGGCACAAACAAGAACACTCTTGAAGTTGGTGCGGCCGGCGTATGCACTTCTGTTGATTCCAAAGGCAACCTTCTCGTTGCCAACCTCTGGAAATGGGGCGGCAAAATGACTTCGTTGAAAATTTGGAACAAGACAACCGGTGTCATTTCCGAATTTGAAGTGACAATCCCGGAAAGCGTGACAAGCACAAACCGTATGGACGTGTTCGGCAAAGTTGTCGGCGACATCACAAGCGAGACTGGCGGCGCCGTTTTCTTCTGCCCGTCCAATGGTAATAAGATTGTAAAATTGTTCTTTGCAAACAGTGCCCAGGTTGTTGAAAAGAGCAAGGTCATTGAAACCGCTTTTGCCAACTTCCAAACCACTTGTATCGCACAACCTTTGACAAACGATCCGGAAAGCGATGCCATCATCCTTAAGGACAAGGGAGTAAAAGAGGTTTATGTTTTTGATGGAACAAACTGGACAACTCTTGAGAATGCTGGTGTAAACGGTTCTACAGGCATCGACGCAGTTACCCTCAACGGTACTCAATACACAATCGAACCTACCGGTGTTGATTTCACCGACGGTTTCCAGATTGTGGACAGAAGCACAAACACCGTAGTAGCAACACACGCTGCAGAGGGCGCTGCCAACGGCACAAGTTTCGGCACTTCGCTCAATGCAGAGAAGGTAGACGAATTCAACGCCACAATCTACCAATACCACTGCGGTCAGTTCGCTGCAAAGTACACATTCTCTATTCCTAAGCCGCTTCCTGCTCTTGAGGCCCGCAACGCTTACGCTTATGACATCAAGGTGGAACCTGCCGCTGAAAACTACACTGTTTCTTATCGTTTGAACGCTCCTGCTGAATCTGTAAAGGTTCAGATGTTTGTCGACGGCGAAATGACAAAGGAATACGAAGGTACTACTGTCGCTACCTACGGAGACTATGAAATGACGACCCTCAAAAACCTCAACTCTGTTGAAGTCCCGGGTGTCGACGTTCCTAAAGACGCGTTGGTGCAATTCAAGGTTGCCGTTACAAGCGCCACTGTTGCCGAGCCTACTGTAAACACTAAGAAATACAGTTTCTACCACCCGTCAAGCGTGGAGGTGGACAACAACACCGACAGCCCTAACTTCGGACGAATCCTTGTTGCCGAGGCTATGGCGGCGAAACCTACCGGCTACCACTCTTCTGGCGAAAACAATGGTCTGTATGCTTTCGACCCGACTATGAACCCTATCAAGAACGCTGAAGGCAAATATGCTTTCAAGGGCGGTCAGACTTTCCAGACTACATTCCCTAACGGAAAAACTTCCTACGATCCTCGAAAAGTGCGTATCGCTGTCGACGGACGTATCTTCCTGAGCGGTCAGAACTCTAATGGTATCGCGCTCTGGCAGGTTGACCCAACCGACCTCAACGCTGCGTTCAAACCGGTGATCAAGGGCACTGCAAACCCTGACACTTACGAAATCACAAACGAGGCTGGCGAATTTATCGCTGCGCCTAACGTAAGTATGGACCTCGCGGGCTTTGGCTCTGGTCTCAAGATTCTGATGCTTTCTACAAACGCAAGCGGCACCAGCTTCTCTTACTCTGGCTACCGCACCGACGAGTACTACATCGGCAAAGCCACTACTTGGGACGCCGCTCCGACACAGGCTATCGACGCTTTGACTGGTAAATACACCACCACTCACACCAACTCTACTGCAATCTACGACAACGAGGGCGGTATATGGTATGCCAACTCTCGCTCTAAAGCTACGGAAGCGGAACCTACTTTGGTTCACATCAACGCTGAGGGCGTAGAGGACTACAAGGTCGACTCTAACGACAAGGGTGGCTTCTACGGTGGTGGCGGTATCCGCTTCAACGCCGACTTCTCTCTCCTCGCTATCGGTACTTCTGACAAGACTCTCACAGTATTCGAGGTTTCTAAGGACGACAATGGCGCTCCTGTTTTGACTGAGAAATACAAATTCGCTACGACTATCGGACGCAACCTCAACGACATCGCTTGGGACTGCGCAAACAACCTCTACATTGTCAGCAACAGCGGTGAGTTGTTGAAAACTGTCGCTCTTCCTCGCGAAAACGGTGAAGTGGTTGTTGCCGCTCCAAGCAGCTACGACATCAACATCTCAAGCGACGAGTATCCTGCTTCTGTCTACGTAATCGGACAGGAAACTGGATGGGATCCTGAGAATGGCGTGAAATTGACTAAGGGTGAGAATGGTGTCTACACTGGCACTGTGACTGGTCCTTGCAACTTCGGTATCACTACAGTGCTTAGCGCTGACTGGGATGTTGTCAATGCAAACCGCTACGGTTTTGAGGTCGACAACACTGCCGTTACTCTCAACACGGCTATGCCTCTCGTGAAGGCTGCCGGCGCTATCCGCGTGGCTGAGGAAGGCGAATTCGAACTCACTGTCGACCTTAAGAACATGACTGTCCTCGTTGCTGGCGAAGCTCCGGTGGTTTATCCTGAGAAGCTTTACCTCCTTGGCACTGTAGAGCCTAACGCTTGGGATCCTGCCGACGAGACTCACGTTGCCAACCCGATATCTGAGGGCCTCTATCAGATTGATAACGTCTCGATTCTCGCTGCCGATGAAAACGACTATGGCTACTTCGCATTCACTTCAACTCCTGGCACTTGGGACGATGTCAACGCTCATCGCTACGGTCCGGCTGAAAAGGATACTGAGCTTGCCGACAAGACTATGTCTGCTATCGGCTTGAACGGCGACACTTCTTACAAGATCAAGAGCGGTGCATACAGCATCACTGTCGACCTCGGTCTCAACACTATCTATGCTGTCCGTCTGGGCGACAACGTTAACGACGCCGCCGTTGAAGCGGCTAAGGTTGTTGCTGGTATCGGCGAAATCCGCATCATCGGTGAGGCTAACGCTGTTTCTATCTTCAACGCTGCCGGACAGGCTGTCGCTGTAAACAGCAAGGACGCTCAGTTCTTCGTTGCAAGCGGCATCTACGTAGTTGTTGTCGATGGCAAGACTACTAAGGTTCTCGTGAAATAACATTTCACTTCAATAAATCTAAAAAGGCGAGTCTCTTTCGGGACTCGCCTTTCTTTTTCGCCGTCCTCGCCGGGACGGCTTGAAAAGACACTTCGTTAATTCTTTCATCCGGCGCACTGCGACATAGCGTCGGCTCGCTTCTTGCGCGTGCAAAACCGCTCGCACTGCAGGCAGATGTCGTAGCCAAGCAGTGCTCCGAGGATGAAATCCTCCTCGGGCGACAACTGATGGAGCGGGCGCACGATAAACTGCCTTACCGCCGCAATGCATTCCGGCTTGCCGAAATACAGATTGACGTTGTTCTCGTTGGCCGACTGCTCGAAGTGGCAGATGCCTTGATCGTCGAGTCGCGCCACGGCTGCCGCCAGATAGCGACGGTTCAGCGTGCATAGCACCATGTTGCGCACGCCTTTCTTATATTCGTACACATAGTTGAGAAACACCTGAAGCTCGCTCGACAGCATCGTGTTGGCTATTTCCATCATTGTCGTTGGTCGTTTTTTATTTTGTCATTGACGTTTGTTTCTGTCTCTCGGTTATTCCACGCCCTCGTTCTTCAGCTGTGCGGCCCAGGCGTCGATGCGTCCGTCGGTCTTGTCGTCTTCGTTGACTTCGTCGAGTGCCAGACCGACAAACTTGCCGCCGCTCTCTGCCGCCGAATCATCGTAGGTATAGCCGGAGGCATCGACCTGACCGACAAACGTGCAGCCGGTGGCTGCCAGACCGTCGTGAATTTCGCCCATGGCGCTGCAAAACGTGTCGCTGAACGACGAGGAGTCGCCGCAGCCGAACAATGCTACTTTCTTGCCTGTCAAGTCCTGACTCTTCAGCTGGTCGAGAAAGTCGTACCAGTCGTCTTGTAGCTCGCCGGCGCCCCATGTGGAGGTGCCGAGCAGCAACGCGTCGTAGCCCACGGCATCGGCGGCTGTGGCCGACCCTACATTGTGCACGTCGGCGGAGGCTACGCCGAGTTTCTTCGCTATTCGCTCTGCAACAGCCTCGGTAACGCCTGTTGTTGAGCCATAAAAAATACCAATTTTCATCTTCGTGTAGTTTAATTGTTCATTGTTGTTTTTTCTGGTCGTAAAATTACGTCGGCGCATTGCCTTCTGCAATACCTAAATCAGCGTAATTTGACCGCTGCGGCATACCTATCATTTTGTGAAAATTTGATAACAAGGCAGTCTGTCAACGCTTTACAGCCAACAATCGACCCTGTCGGAGAGCGTGGCGGCAAGGCGCAAACCGGATAGCGTCCGGGCGGCGTTGTCGCGGAATTGCATGGCAAGACTCTCGCGGGCGGCATAGCAGCTGGCAAGCACCGACTGTGCGACGTAGCGCTCTGCATAGCGGCGCAGGCTCTGGGCGGTGCCGACGCCGTCAACGGTCAGCGACAGCGTGTAGGTGGTGTCGCTGTCGGAGGGAATCGAAAACGATTGGCTGTCTACGATGCTCGCAAGTTCGCCGGCAAGACATAGCCAGGCGTTGAGGCAATAAACGCCGAGCAATCGGCGGTTGTCGGACGAGATTACTGCCGGACGGCTGTCGCGGCCGCTCATCAAGGCGAGGCACGCACTCTCGGCATAAACTGTTTTAAGCACTTGCTCAATGTCGATTGAAATTGTGATTTTTCGTGTGTTGTTCATTGTCTTTTTTTAATTGTAAAGGTTATCAAGATTAGTGTTGTTGCTGCCGCAAGCAATGCGGCAAGCGAAAGTCGGTAGCGCGTAGGCAGCCGGCGCGTCGATGTGGTCTGCTCTGTCGTCCCGATGCTCACGCCCGTAGCTGCCACCGTCACTGTGTCGGTGCGTTCCTCGGCTGCAAGCCGGCGGTGCCGGCTTATGCTTCTCACGGCTTGACGGCCTGTCGAGTCGGGGGCAAAGAAGTTTATCTCAACGGTTTCCGATGCCTCTTTCGCCGATGCCGTGATGCGGCGTGTGGCGGCGACGCTGTCGGCCGTTTCCGTGTGTGTCTGCAATCCCGCAGTGCTCTCCACTGCCCTATGACTGTGGCACGAGGATAGGCTAAACAGTGAGGCTACGATGATTGCTGCGGTTGTGTATTTCATGGTAGATGATTTTTGAAGCTTGTTTTTTCGACAGGAAGTAGCGTGACGCTTTTTGCTCGGCAAGCACTGTCGCCACGGCTTCGGCAATCGTGCATTTGCGCCTGTGCATGACGCGCCTGACGTGGAGGCTTATCTCCTCCCACATCTGACGCTTCAGTTTGCTCCGGCGGGAGCATGGCTTGCCGTCGCGCACCATCTGATACATCATTCGCAACGCGTAGTCGTAACTCACGTCGTAGCGTGGTGTGCCGCCGCGGAGCGCACGGTCTATCACGTTGTAACGGCTGTCGTAGCGGTTGGTTTCGATGGCTTTCTTCAGGCTGCGTTGCCAGTTTGCCATCAGTTCTTGGTTTCTCATGATTTTGTGCTCAAACATAATTCTCGGTTTTGATTTGTGTGTTTTTCTTGGAAATCTGATGCGAAGATAATACACAAAATGGCGATTTGCAAATATTTTATTGGCTTTTTACCAATAAATTTCCTAAATCTCTTATACTCAGTCGCACAGCAAACACGGCGTGGCACAAAAAAAACGGGAGGCATACCGCCTCCCGCCACTATTTTTTTGTCTTATTTTTTCTTTTTAAGCTTGTTCAAGCCGCTTTTTAATCCTGACTTAACCTTTTTTGTGGCTTTGTCCACAGGGTTGCTCGATGTCGACGTCGATCCGCCGTCGCCGCCGTTTTTGGCTCTATACTCTTCCCAGTATTTATCATATTCAGCCTCGGTTCCACAAACGATTTTACGTCCGTTTGTTTTACCTTTCTCGTAAGAAATCTGCACTACGGTCTGTCCCTTGTCGTTCTTCTTCATTACCACACTGTGCGTAAAATACGAATTATCATAGCAGTCAAACGTTTCCGTATTTCCCGATTTTTTATAGTTTTTCACTGTCAGCTCATCATCTCCACAAGAGTCAGGAATGTATTTTTTAGCCTCACGGTCAAGGATAAACCAACTGGTTTCAGGCTGATCCTCATGTCCCTCCTCATAAAGGAAATAATACTTTTGTTGAGCGGCATACGCTCCAACTGCCGACAACAACAAAGCGGCAGCACTCATTAGAATTTTCTTCATAGTTCTTTTTTTATTAAGTTATTTCATCACTTTCATCACCTTGTAGCCCACCTTCACTACGTAGACCCCCGAAGGCAGGACAACCATCTGCTTCTCCGCTCCGTCGCGGCTTGCATAAACCTCTCTTCCGCCGACATCGTAGACCGCCACATCGGCGCCTTCCGGATTTTCAACCACCACGCCGTCGGCTGTGGCATAAGCGCGCGCCGCAGAGGCCTTCAATGCGCACACTGCGCCTTCCTGCTTCACCTCAACGAGGTCGCTGTAGTTAGAATCATCGAGTTCCGACCCTGACGACAACCGCTTCAGCGAGGCTACCTGATACCAATACACGTCGCCTGCCACCTTGTCGCCTGTTGCGACGTCGTGGCTCGACACGTCGCCTGTTTCCACAAAGTCGTAGACGAGCATAGCCTCGTCGCCAGCCTTCATAGGCTGGCTGATTGTCATATTGTCAAAATATGCATTGCTGTCGCCACCAACCATATCCAGCTCCACATAGCAGCCCTGGATTCCGCCGTCGAGCTCAAGCGTATAGTCTGCCCACTCCTTGGTCAGCTCCACCTTGCCCACCTTGCCGAGTGCGTATGAGGGTCCTGCCACCAGATTTTCAGTGGCGAAGACGGCTACAGTGGCTGTGCCGGTGGTCTTCGCGCGGAACGTCACCGTAAACTTGCCGTTGTTGTTCTGCAGGCTGTACATCGGCGACATGAGCATTCCGTTCTGCTCTGCCGACTTTTTGTTGTAAAGGCCAAAAACGCCATGGCATGAATATGCGCCATAGACATACCAGTTGCTGCGGTTGGTGTAGCCGTCGAGCCATCCCCAACCTATGTCGAACGGACTCTCGATGGAGCCGTATTTGAATCCGCTGAAATCATCGTTGTAGAAATAGTAGGTTTCATCAGCCGGCGCTTTGTGGCGGATATATGTGTAGACGGTGTAGCAGCTGGCTCCTGACGCTTTTTCCCAATTGGCTGTAAACCCGGCATCGCTGACGTTGGTTGCCGGCTTGACAACAGGCACTGGCAATCCATGCGCCAGCTTCTGAGGTCCACGCTGAGGCGCGGGCACTCCTGCCATCGCAGCCGCGGCAACGAGAAGCATCGCTGTCAACAAGTAAATTTTATTCATAAAGCGGTTTATGTTGTCTAAATATTTTTTCTATTACAATTACAAAATTACATAAAACATTGACATTCCAATACTTTTTTCAAAAAAAAGTGTGCCGGAACAATCCGTCCGGCACACTCGTCAAATATGCAATTCCGTTTTTTTCTATCTTACAATGGTCTTTACCACCTTGTCGCCTACGCGGACAATTACAAATCCTTGACAATCAACAGCGTTCTCGCCCTGATGTGCCTCAAATGCAGCGATTACACGGCCGTATGCGTCAACAACTGTGACTGGGGCTGCCTCTGCCGCATCGACAACGAGACGTCCGTTGCGTGCAAACACTTTGAATCCTGCGGCTGCAACGTCGGCAACGCCGTCTGCCTCACCAACCATAATTTCGTTGGATGCGCCTGAATAAACCACATCGTCCATACCAACGGCTGTGATTGTGTTCACGCTTGCAAACACTTTGTAAGAATATTCCGTGTTGGCCGCCGGCTCATAAGTGAATTTCGCCGACAGTCCGGTTGTCTCAACCTGCTGGGCCACAGTGCGCACCTTGTCGCCTGCCTTGGTCTTCTGAGTAATCACTACATCGTCAAAATGCACCTCGCTGGTACCTCCGTAAGAGAAGCGGATAAACGTGCCTTTCGCGCCTTTGGTAAACATTGTGCCGTAGTTCTTGAACGCGCCTTCGTCGAGTTCGATTTCCGCGCTCTCAAGCACTGTGGTCTCGTTGTTTGCCTGAGTCAGAAGGTCTACTGTAACTTTTTCTCCGGTCTTGTATTTTCCGCTGTCGCCTGCGGCTGCGGTAAAGTCTACAAACACCACCCCGCCATTGCCGCTGAGGTCAAGAGACGGCGTTACAAAGAACGCACTTCCAAACATCGGCCAAAGCACAAGGCTTCCGCCACCGAAAGCGTATGTCGATGCATACCAACCTGGTGTGTGAGTGTAGGCGTCGAGGTTGTCTGGGTCTTTTGATGGAAGATCAATCAAATCAAACGATCCTTTCGTGATGCCCGCGAAATCTTCGTTGAGAATCTCTGTGTCGCTGTCCTCCGTAAGAGTTATGGTCTTATAAAGAGTTGCTGTGTAGGTGTCTGCGTCGGGAACGGCTGTCCAGTTGGCTGTGAAGCTGTTGGTGGTCACGTCGGTTGCCGCGAGTGCGGTCGGAGCTGCCAGACTTTCAACGTGCTTGATAACTTCCGACTCATTCGACTCTGTAGAAACGTTTGTGCCTCTTTTGGCAACAACCACAAAGTAATATTTCAATGTGTTGTCGTCCACTGTGACAATCACGCGGTTGCCCGATGTGTCGCCTTCCGGAAGCGGCTCTGCGTCGTAGGTCTTGACGTTGATTCGGTTGCCTTTGGCATCCTTGTTGTAGACCGACACGGTGTAGCCTGTTGCGTTTGGCACAGAAAGCCAGCGTGCCGAGAATGTTGTGCCGTCATAGTCTGTCGGACGCAGGGATGTTGGTGAAGGCACCACTTCATCGCCCTGTTCAATCTTCAGATAATCAATAAAGAACGGGGTGGAATAAAGGCTCGCTGAAGAAATCGACAATGCTCCGGGAAGTCCCTTGTCTGTTACAATAACAAAATCATGCCATTCTCCGTCCTCGAAATAAGGGGAACTCAATTTCGTGTCGCCGGCCTTGATGTTGATCATGTTGCCGTACTCTGTCCACGATTTCACACGCAATGTGATGCGGATATTGCCATCTTTTGCATCCAGGTCCAAATCGGGAGTAGAAATCGAATGCGGGTCGAAATCAAGCACATCGGTTGTGCCGACAAACAGAGAGCCGCCCGCTTCGTAGATTGCATCACCCGTCCATCCAAGCAACATATCGCCGAGCTTTCCGCTCGCTGCGATGTCCACATTCCCTGGCTTGCTTGTTGTGCCATCCGTAAACTGGTTGAAATCTTCCTCAAGCACCACTCCGGCATTTGCCAGCGGCGCCGCTCCAAGCAGCGCTGAGGCTGCGAGAAATCCAAATAGTAAATTCTTCTTCATCTGTTTTAATTTTTAGGTTATCGTTTCCAGACAGCAACAAAGTTACACATTATTTCTTCATTCGCAATCTTTTTTTTACAAAAATCGCCTTTCTGGTTAATTTTTTCTATAAAAACCTTCCCAAACCGTAATTCCGATGCCAAACACACCATTTTGAACGGTTGTTAATAACTTTTTTTCAATCTATTACGCTACTTTTATAAATAATGTCTACCTTTACCACCTAATTAGGTATGGAAGAAGATTTTTTATGGTAATGAAAGAGGAACTACCTGTGTATCATATCCCTGCATTGGCGCCGGAAACAATCCAAGGGCTCGACATAAAGCCCGACGGCACATACGTCGACGTGACATTCGGAGGAGGAGGTCACTCGCGCGCCATCATGTCGTGTCTCGGACCTAATGGTCGGCTGTTCAGTTTCGACCAGGACATGGACGCTTATGCAAACCGGATTGACGACAACCGGTTCACGTTTGTGCATGGAAACTTCCGATACCTGCGTAATTTCCTTCGTTTCTACAATGCGCTGCCTGCCGACGGCATCCTCGCCGACCTCGGCGTGTCGTTCCATCACTTCGACGACGGAGAGCGCGGTTTCTCGTTCAGATACAGCGACGGCGTTCTCGACATGCGCATGAACCGCGACAACGACCTTGACGCGCGACGCGTGGTAAACGAATACGACGCCGAACGGCTAACCACGATTTTCCGCCTTTACGGCGAGCTGAAGAATGCCAAACGAATGGCTGACTGCATCGTGAAGGCAAGGGCTTCGAAGGACATTGTCACTATCGCCGACCTTCTGAACGTGGTACGACCGCTGATAAACCCTCGTCAGGAGAAAAAAGAACTGGCGCAAGTGTTCCAGGCTTTGCGTATGGAGGTGAACCACGAAGTCGACGCGCTTCAGGAGTTTCTCGAGCAGACGCTAACGGCTATACGCCCGGGCGGACGACTCGCCATAATAACATACCACAGCATCGAGGACCGCATGGTGAAAAATTTCATGCGCAGCGGACGCATCGACGGCAAAGTGGAAACCGACTTCTTCGGACGCCGGCTGTCGCCTATAGCGCCGCTGTCGGGAAAACCGATTGTTCCGTCTGACGAGGAGGTGGAACGCAATCCGCGCGCACGCAGCGCAAAACTGCGTGTGGCGATAATTGGAAAGGAGGACGAGTGATGGCCGACGAGCAGAAACCCAAGAAATCGTCCAGTCTGCTGAAGCGCATATACCGCGGGCAGTGGCTTTCCGTAAAAGACTACAAACGCAACATCATCGGCGTTGTGGTTGTTGTGGCTATGTTCATCATCTACATCTCTTTCAAATTCGATGTGCAGATGAAAATCGCCCAAATAATACACCTGAGCGAGGTGCTCGCAAACGCCAAGACAAACATGGTCAACGCTTCTTCGGAATACAGCAGCAAAATCCGAGAGAGCGAGCTGACCCAAAAGCTCGACACTCTTCACATGTACCTGAAAGTTGCCGAGCAACCGCCATATTATCTGGACTCTTCAAACGACACTGACGATGGAGAAGAAAAAGAAAAGTAAAATACAGCAGGGCATGCTCAACCGCTATCGCATGATATTCATTATCATTGCGCTTTTTGCAATCCTCATTGCCACTATGCTTTTCAAAACAACGGTTGTCGACGCTCCTCTCTGGAATGAGAAGGCAGCGGGAACGCTTGTGAGCGGCGACTCCATCACGCCCGAACGTGGAAAGATTCTTGCTTCCGACGGGTCGATTCTGTCAGTGAGCGTGAGATACTATATGGTGAGACTCGACTTGCGCTCGCCGAACTTCAAGCCTGAGGCCATCGACTCGCTGCTGCCGCGGCTGTGCTCTCAGCTCGAATCGCTGCACACACAGCCCCAACGCACGGCTGCTCAATGGAAGGTGTTGTTTGACAATGAAATAAAAAAGGAAAAGAGCAACCGGTCGCGCACTTTCCTCATTTCAAAGAAAATGACAAAAGCCGAGCTCGACACGCTCCGCACGTTCGCTTATCTGAACTCCCGAAACGGCAGGACAATCATAACCGCGCAGTCGCTCGACTGCCGCGAGAAGCCGTTCGGACGCATGGCGGCTCGAAGCATCGGCAACATCAACGATTTGAAGCACGGAACGTCGGGTCTGGAGAAGGAGCTTGACTCGCTGCTATACGGCAAGCCGGGCGTCAAGAAGAAGGTGCAGCTGACCACTGCGATAAAGGAGTGGGAGGACATCGCCGCCATCAACGGATACGACATCCTGACCTCTATCGACGTGCAGATTCAGGACATCCTCGAAACGGAGCTTTACAACATGTGCGTCGAGCAGGAACCGGAATGGGCGACTGCGGTGCTGATGGACGTGAAGACGGGCGACATCAAAGCCATTTCCAACCTGTCGTGGAACGAAACCGCACACGACTATATCGAGACCGTAAACCACGCCGTGCGCTCATGGGAACTTGGCTCGGTGATGAAGCCCATATCGCTTGCCATAGCAATCGAGGACGGTTTTGTGCATGCAAGCACTCCCGTCACAATCGGCGCGAGCTTCCCATACGCCCAGGCAAGGCCTATCACCGACACCCACTCCATCGGAGCGAACCCGACGGTGACCGAGGTGCTCGCCGGATCAAGCAACATCGGAACTGCGCGGATAATCACGAGCCACTATGGAGAAAAGCCATGGGAATTCCGTAAACGCCTTGAGGAAATCGGTTTCTTCGAATCGCTCAACATAGGAATCTCCGGCGAGAGCAGACCCACAATACAACCGCTCGGAAGCCCCGACAAGAGGATGGAGAACCCTTGGCGCATCAATCTGTCGCGTTGCTGCTACGGATATGCCGTGCAACAGTCGCCGGTCACCAACCTTGCAATCATCAACGCCATCGCAAACGACGGAAAGTTTGTGCGCCCGCGGCTTGTTAAGGAGCTGTGGCGAAACGACTCGCTGATAAAATCAAACCCGGTGTCGTACGTGCGGAAACAGGCATTCAGCCCGAAGACGGCAAGCGAGGTGCGGTCAATGCTGCGAGCTGTGGTGTGGAGCGACCGCAAGGGTGTGCCTACGGCACCGCAGCTGCAAAACAACTTCGTGGAGATTGCCGGAAAAACCGGAACTGCACGCATCATGGAGCCGGGCGTGGGATACACAAACAAACTCCGGGTGACGTTTACCGGCTTCTTCCCTTACGACAAACCGATGTATTCATGCATCGTGGTGTTCAACGCTCCCCGCATACGCAGCGCGCAGCTGGTGAGCGGACGGGTGCTGATGAACACGGCCTTGAAGATGTATGCACGGGGGATGCTCGGCAACAAATCCGACTTCCGAAAAGAGGACGACAACACCCACCGCGCACCTACCCTGATGGCGATGAGCAGCGACAAGACCACAAGAGTGCTGAGCCTGATGAAGGCTAAGTCATATTCCCAGATGAAAAGCAAGGGAAACGAGAAAGGAATGGTGCCCAACGTTTTAGGAATGGGACTGCGCGATGCCGTGGCAACTCTTGAACGCTGCGGTGTGACTGTGACAAAAATAAGCGGATCGGGCTATGTGGCCCAGCAGATTCCTGCCGCCGGCTCTCCGCTAAGAAAAGGAACGAAAGCAACTTTGCATTTAAATAATTGATTATATATGAGCAAGATTTTATCTCAATTATTGTCAAAAATTAAAGCGGTCAGCATCACCGGTGCTACCGACAAGGAAATCTCAAGCATCGAGAGCGACTCGCGGAAGATTACGCCGGGCGCCTTGTTTGTAGCCGTGCCTGGCGTCACCGTCGACGGACATAAATTCATCCCCGACGTGGTGAAGGCTGGGGCGACGGCTGTGGTATGCCAGACGCTGCCCGATGTGCTCGACAGCGATGTGACATATATAAAGGTGGAATGCTGCGCCTCGGCGCTGGGCTTCCTCGCCTCGGAATGGTACGACAACCCTACCGACAAGCTGAAGCTTGTCGGCGTAACCGGAACAAACGGAAAGACAACCACCGCCACGCTGCTCTACGAGATGCTGCGGATGATGGGCTACAAGACCGGTCTGTTTTCAACCGTCTGCAACTATGTTGACGGACGTGCGGTGCCTGCCACACAGACCACTCCAGACCAGCTGACGCTCAACCGCTTGATGCACGAAATGGTGGAGGAAGGTTGCGAATATGCGTTTATGGAAGTGAGCTCGCACGCTGCCGACCAGCACCGCATCGACGGTCTGCGTTTCCGCGGTGCAATCTTCACCAACCTGACGCGCGACCACCTCGACTACCACAAGACTGTCGACGCATATATGAGGGCGAAAAAACGGTTTTTCGACATCCTCCCTGCCGACGCGTTCGCTCTGGTAAACGCCGACGACAAGGCTGGACAGTTCATGCTGCAGAACACCGCCGCAAAGAAATACACATATTCGTTGCGCTCGCAGGCCGACTTCCGTTGCAAAATCATAGAGAGCCGACTCAACGGAACGCTGCTCAACATTGACCGCCACGAAGTGGAGGTGCTGTTCACCGGACGATTCAACGCCTACAACCTGCTTGCCGTCTACGGAGCCACTCGCCTGCTCGGTTTCGACGAGGAGCGCACATTGGTCGACATGAGCCGGCTGGTGCCTGTTGCCGGACGATTCCAGACTTTTGAGTCGCCGCGCGGCTACACGGCAATCGTCGACTATGCCCACACTCCCGATGCTTTGGTCAACGTGCTTTCGACAGTGCGCGACGTGGTGGGGACACGCGGCAAAATAATCACCGTTGTCGGCGCCGGCGGAAACCGCGACCGCGGCAAGCGTCCAATCATGGCGAAAGAGGCTTCACGTCTGAGCGACAAGTTGATACTCACTTCCGACAACCCGCGCTTCGAGAATCCCGACGACATCCTCAACGATATGGTAGAGGGACTTGACGCCGAAGACCGCAGGCGCATGCTGCGCATCGCCGACCGCCGCGAGGCCATCCGCACCGCGGCTCAGTTTGCCCAAAAGGGCGACGTGGTCGTGATTGCCGGCAAAGGACACGAGAACTATCAGGAAATCTGCGGAGTGAAGCACCATTTCGACGACAAGGAAGTGGTACAGGAGATTTTTAACGAAGAAAAAGAATTACAACAATAAACAATGCTTTATCATTTATTCGATTATCTACAGCAATTCAACGTGCCCGGCGCACGCCTGTTTGAATATCTGACCTTCAGGTCGGGTATGGCGTTGATATTGTCAATCCTCATCGCCACAATCGTGGGTCGGCACATCATCGATCGTCTGCAAATGATGCAGGTGGGCGAGATTGTGCGCAACCTCGGACTTGAGGGACAGATGAGCAAGACCGGCACACCGACAATGGGCGGCGTGATCATCATCATCGCCATTATCGTGCCATGCCTGCTGCTTGGCGACTTCACAAACGTCTACATGATTCTGATGGTGGTGTCAACACTGCTCTTCGGACTGCTCGGCTTCCTCGACGACTACAAGAAACTCGCCAAGCACAACAAGGACGGCTTGGCAGGCAAGTTCAAGATTGTAGGTCAAGTTGGAGTGGGTCTGATGGTCGGACTGACAATGTATCTCAGCCCCGACATCGTGGTGCGCGAGAACATCGAGACGCAAAACGCTGCCAACCACCAGATTGAGGTGACTTACAAATCGCAGGAAGAGAAGCAGCCAATCACCACAATCCCGTTTGTGAAAGGCAACAACATGAACTATGCGTGGTTCACCAAATGGATGGGCGACAACGCCGAGACCGGCGGCTGGATATTGTTTGTCCTCGTGACAATCTTCGTGGTGGCGGCTGTGTCAAACGGCGCCAACCTCACCGACGGCATCGACGGACTCGCAACCGGCACATCGGCAATCATCGGAGTGGCGCTAGCCATCATGTGCTATCTCGGAGGCAACATCATCTACTCGTCCTACCTCAACATAATGTATATCCCAGGCAGCGGCGAGCTGATGGTCTACGCAGCGGCATTCATCGGCGCGCTGGTGGGCTTTCTGTGGTACAACGCCTATCCTGCACAAGTGTTTATGGGCGACACCGGCAGCCTTACGCTCGGTGGCATCATCGCCGTGTTCTCAATCCTGATCCGCAAGGAACTGCTCATCCCAATCCTCTGCGGAATCTTCCTTGTTGAGAACCTGTCGGTGATTCTTCAGACAGCATATTTCAAATACACCCGGCGCAAGACCGGCACCGGACGGCGCATCTTCAAGATGGCTCCGCTCCACCACCATTTCCAGAAACAAGGCACAGGCGACAAGGGCGTGCTTTGGCAGCATCCGTTCAATGCCATCCCTGAGTCGAAAATCACCGTAAGATTCTGGATTATTGGCATATTTCTTGCAATATTGACATTTATAACTTTAAAAATACGATAATGACTCGAAGAATTGCAGTGCTTGGTGGAGGAGAAAGCGGCGTAGGCGCCGCGGTCCTCGCAAAAGTAAAAGGAATGGACGTTTGGCTTTCCGATTTTGGAAACATTGCCGACAAATACAAGGCACGTCTTGACGAGTACTCTATCAACTGGGAAGAAGGCCACCACACCGAGGAGCGCATCCTTGCCGCCGACGAGGTGGTGAAAAGTCCGGGCATCCCCGACACAGCGCCTATCATCCAGAAAATAAAGGCTAAAAACATCCCGGTGATTTCGGAAATCGAATTTGCCGGACGCTATACCGATGCGAAAATGGTGTGTATCACCGGTAGTAACGGCAAGACAACAACCACAATGCTTACCTACCACATCCTCAAGGACGCCGGCTTGAACGTGGGCCTGGCTGGAAACGTGGGGGCAAGCCTCGCATATCAGGTGGCGACGGCAAACCACGATGTCTACGTGATTGAGCTGAGCAGTTTCCAACTCGACAACATGTATGACTTCAAAGCCAACATCGCCGTGCTGCTCAACATCACTCCCGACCATCTTGACCGCTACAACTATGAGATGCAGAATTATGTGAACGCAAAGTTCCGCATTCTCCAGAACCAGACAAAAGACGACTCGTTCATCTATTGGGAAGACGACCCTGTGATTGCAGAGCAGCTCAACCACATCAACGTGGAGGCTCAGATGCTGCCGTTCTCTGAGCACAACGAGGAAGGCGCCAGAGCATACTGCGACGGCGACACACTGGTGTTCAATGCCGCCAAAGGCACCGACTTCGAGATGCCTGTCGACGAGCTCGCCCTCAACGGTCTGCACAACCTCTACAACTCTATGGCAGCCGGTCTGTCGGCATCGCTGCTCAACATCAAGAAGGACGTAATCCGCAAAGCCTTGTCCGACTTCCAGTCGGTTGAGCATCGTCTGGAATACGTTGACACCATCAACGGCATCCGCTACGTTAACGACTCCAAAGCCACCAACGTAAACTCTTGCTGGTATGCGCTTGAGAGCATGAAAACGCCTGTGGTTCTGATTCTTGGAGGCAAAGACAAAGGCAACGACTACTCGGAAATCGAGAAATTTGTCACCGACAAAGTTTCAGCCATCGTGTGCATGGGCAAGGACAACGAGAAAATCAAGACATTCTTCGCCGGGAAAGTTCCCGTGATCGCCGACACCCACAGCATCGGCGACGCGGTGAGCGAGGCTACACGCCTTGCCAAGAGCGGCGACACTGTGCTGTTGTCGCCATGCTGCGCAAGTTTCGACCTCTTCAAGAGCTACGAAGACCGCGGACGTCAATTCAAAGACGAAGTCAGAAAACTTAAAAAATAACAGAAACGGAGGCATCACGTTATGGCTGAAGCAACGACAAACACCAAAGTCGGCAAACCCGACACCTACATCCTCGGCATCTATATCACCCTGTTGGTGATATCGGTGGTGGAAAGTTACAGTGCGTCGAGCCGCGAGATAAAAACCGACTTGATGGAACCAATGGTCAGACAGCTTACGTATCTTGCCATCGGTGTGGTGACGATGATTGCCTGCTCGCGCATAAACTACACCAAATATGTCAACTACGGCAATGTGTTCAGCCTCATTGCCATCGGCTTGATGCTGTTTGCTGCATTCTTCGGCAAAAACATCAACGGGGCGCAACGTGCCGTGCACCTTCCCGGCTTCACTATACAACCGGCGGAACTCGCCAAGGTTGCAATCGTGTTTCTGCTGTCGCTGGTGATGGCAACCAACATCGACCACAAACAAGGACGCATCAAGGACAGGGGACTATGGATATCGGCGATAATCGTCGGAATGTTCGGCAGCCTCCTCGTGATGCAAGGCATGACCAACACATTGCTGTTCGTCCTTATCAGCCTGTCGCTTATCATCATAGGCAAGGTGAGCGGGAAGGCTTTCATGCGCGCCGTGCTTTTATTCAGCGTTGTGGTCGCCATTCTGTTCGGCATAAAAAGCTGCGCCGAGGCAAACACCCTCTCCGACCCTGAAAAAGCGGAAACGGAGCAGACAAAACAGGCAGCCAAGGCCACCACGCCGCGCGCCAGCACATGGGACGCCCGCATGGACCGCTTCTTCGAGCGATTCCGCACCCCGCTCTATGAGCAGGAGATAACCGAGAAAAACGACCAGGAGATGTACTCATACATGGCACAGGCCCACGGAGGCATCTTTGGCGTGTTGCCTGGCAACTCCCGCGAGTGCAGCCGTCTGCCTCTGGCGTTTTCCGACTATGTGTTCTCTATCATCGTGGAGGAACTCGGACTGTTCGGCGGACTGTTTCTGATCGGACTGTTCTTCACCCTGCTGATGCGCGCTGGAAACATCGCGCGCAAGTGCAACCGCGCCTACCCAGCCTTCCTCGTGATGGGAATGGCTGTGATGGTGGTGCTTCAAGCCTACTTCCACATGGCAATCAACACAGGAGTGTTTCCCGTGTCGGGACAGCCGCTGCCGTTGATTTCCAAAGGCGGCACGTCGGTGCTGGTGATAAGCATCGCCTTCGGAGTGATGCTCAGCGTAAGCCGCACGGCAACACAGACAAGCGCCGAGAAAGACGTGCGCAAGGAGAAGGAGGCACTGCCTGAAAGCATGCGCGCCGCCAACCCGACACGCAACGACTGACGGCTTTTATAAACTATTGAACAACAAGACGTTTTATCAAGATATGAAAAAACAATTGAATGTACTTATCAGCGGTGGCGGCACCGGCGGACACATCTTCCCGGCGCTGTCGATAGCCAACGGCATCAAGGAACGCCGTCCGGATGCCAACATCCTCTTTGTCGGTGCAGAAAACCGTATGGAGATGGAGAAGGTGCCGGCGGCAGGCTACAAAATTGTTGGTCTGCCCGTCAGCGGTTTCGACCGCAAGCATCTACTGCGCAACGTCAAAGTCGTTGCCCGGCTGCTGAAAAGTATGCATCTGGCAAAAAAGATTCTCCGCGACTTCAAGCCCGACATCGCCATCGGCGTGGGCGGATATGCCAGCGGACCAATGCTTAAGGAGGCACAAAAGAAAGGCATCCCGACGCTCATACAGGAGCAGAACTCCTACGCCGGAGTGACCAACAAGCTGCTCGCACAGAAAGCCAACGCTATATGCGTGGCATACGAAGGCATGGAACGCTTCTTCCCTGCCGACAAAATCCTCGTCACGGGCAACCCCGTGAGACAGAACATCCTCAACTGCACGCTCACGCCGCAACAGGCAAGGCAGAAATTCGGACTCGACCCCGACCGACGCACAATCCTCGTGGTGGGAGGCTCGCTCGGCGCCCGCACCGTCAACAACTGCATCGCCGCGGCTCTCGACACGATAAAAGCCGACTCCGAGGTGCAACTGATCTGGCAGACCGGCAAAATCTACGATGAGCAGGCACGCGCCACAATGCAGGAGAAACAACCCGGCAACGTGGTGCAGCAGGCTTTCGTGTCGAATATGGACGAGGCATACCGCGCCGCCGACCTTGTGGTGTCGCGTGCGGGAGCAAGCTCCATTTCCGAACTGCAGCTGCTCGGCAAAGCCTCACTCCTTGTGCCGTCGCCCAACGTAGCAGAGGACCATCAGACAAAAAATGCGATGGCACTCGTCGACCACGGCGCGGCAGTGATGGTGCGCGACGCCGAAGCCGCCGACAAGCTTATGCCCGAGGCGCTCACCCTTGTGAAAGACGACGCCAAGCTGCAGAAATTGTCGGCCAACATCTCCAAAATGGCATTGCGCAACGCCGTCGGCGACATCGTTGACCGCGTAATGCAAATCGTTGAACAATAAAATCAAACAAAGACTATGGCAGAAAAAAAACAATATAAAAGCGTATATTTTGTGGGAGCCGGAGGCATAGGCATGGCGGCTCTCGTCAGATACTATCTATCAAAAGGGCTTAAAGTGGCAGGCTACGACCGCACACGCACAGCCCTCACCGACGAACTGACAGCCGAAGGCGCCGAAATCACCTACGACGATGCGGCAGAGCTGATTCCCGACTATTGCCGCGACAAGGCGACCACACTCGTGGTCTACACCCCCGCGGTGCCGTCGACCCATCCCGGGCTCACATATTTCCGCGACGGCGGATTTGACGTGATGAAACGCGCCCAAGTGCTCGGACTGCTCACCCACGACTCCAAGGGGCTCTGCTTCTCAGGCACACACGGCAAGACCACCACATCGAGCATGGCGGCACACATACTGCACTCCTCCGAGATAGGCTGCAACGCCTTCCTCGGCGGCATCCTGCGCAACTACGACAGCAACTTCATGCTCAGCCCGACAAGCCCCTACACCGTCATCGAGGCCGACGAGTTCGACCGCTCATTCCACTGGCTCAACCCCTACATAGCAGTGGTTACAGCCACCGACCCCGACCACCTCGACATCTACGGCACAGAGGAGGCATATCTGGAAAGTTTCGCCCACTTCACCGAGCTAATCCAGCCCGGCGGCACACTCATCTGCCACACCGGACTGAAACTGCGTCCGCGCCCACAGCAGGGCGTCGCCGTCTACCACTACTCGCGCAACGAGGGCGACTTCCACGCAGAAAACGTGCGCAAGGGCGACGGCGAAATCGTGTTTGACTTCGTAAGCCCCAAAGGCACAATCAAAGACGTCAAACTCGGCGTGCCTGTCGATATCAACATCGAGAACGCAGTGGCAGCAATGGCAGTATGCCAGCTGGTAGGCGTGCCCGACGACGTGATGCGCAATGCCGTAGGCACATTCCTCGGTCCAAAGCGCCGCTTCGAGTTCTGGCTCAAAGAGCCCGGCAAAAACGGCAAAGTGATTATCGACGACTATGCCCACCACCCCGACGAACTCAAGGCAAGCATCCGCTCCGTCAAGGACTTATACCCCAACCGCCGACTGACCGTAGTTTTCCAGCCGCACCTCTACACCCGTACCCGCGATTTCGCTCCGCAATTCGCCGAAGCCCTGTCGCTCGCCGACGACGTTCTGCTGCTCGACATCTACCCAGCCCGCGAGCTTCCGATACCCGGAGTGACGTCAGAAATCATACTTAAAGATATAAAATGCAAAAACAAAGCACTTTGCAATAAAAATTCTTTGGTAGAAACAATAAAAAATTATAATTTTGACGTACTTTTGACAGTTGGTGCAGGCGACATCTGCAACTATCTGCCCCAAATTTGTGAAGTGGTAAAGCAAAAACATTGAAAAAGTTACTGTTCTACATATCGACAATCCTGGTTGTTGCCTACGTCATAGGCTCATTCTTCTGGACCAGTGCCGCGCGGCGCGACGCCACGTGCAGCGGCATTGTCGTGACTGTGGAAAACCCCAACGACTCCATCCGGTTCATCACCGACAAGTTTATCCTGTCGGAAATGAACCGCCTCGGCTTCAATGTCAAGGGCAAACGCCTCGTCAACATCAGCGAGGAGCAGATTGAACGCACGTTCAACAAGCAATACTACGTGGAGCACGTGCAGTGCTACACCAACAGCGACAACAGCCTGTGCATCGACCTGGAGCCGATACAGCCCGTGATGCGGGTTTTTGACGGCAACCAGTCGTACTACATCAACCGCGCCGGCAAGCACGTCCCAGCCAACGAAGGATTCTTCCTCGACGTGCCCGTCGTAAGCGGACATTTCAGCAAGCGGTTTCAGCCCACACAGCTTCTGCCGCTCATCGACTTCCTCTCCAGCCATCCCGAGGCAGACGAAATGGTTTCGGCAATCAACGCCGCCAACCCGCGCAACGTCTACATCATCCCCCAGATGGCAGGAATCACCGTGAACCTCGGCGACCTGACCGACCTTGACAAGAAATTCGCCAAGCTGAAGCGGTTCTATCAAGAAGTGCTGCCGGTGAAAGGATGGGACTTCTACGACACCATCACGCTGAAATGGCACGGACAGATTGTGGCAAGCAAACGCATCAACACGCCACGCCTGAAGATACAGCAGGACGTAAGCCTCGGCCATGAGGAGTCGCCCGACCCGCTGGTGTCGGTAGCAGTCAGCGAAGTTTCCGACACCACACGCAAACATACGATTACACCAAAACAGCCATAAAGATATGGAAGACAAGAAATACATAGTAGCCCTTGAGATTGGCAGTTCACACATCGCCGGAGTGGTGGCAAGCGTCACAGCGCCCGGCAATGCGACAATTGTGTGCTATCACGAAGTGCCGATTCTGGACTGTGTCAGATACGGCAGCATCGTCAACGTCGACGAGGTGTGCAGCAAGACAAACGACCTGCTCTACCGTATCAAGAACGACAGCCGAGTGGCTCCACGCCAGATAGACAGCGTGTATCTCGCCTTTGGCGGACGCTCGCTCCACACAGAGAAAATAGAGATTGACCGCGACCTCAACGAAGATGTCCCCATCAGCCGCGAATTCATCGATTTGCTGAAAAAAGAGGCTTCGGCGGGGCTCGACAGCAAAAATATTGTCGCAGTGCTTCCGCGCGAGTATGAGCTCGACGGCAGCACCGTGGCAAACCCCATTGGCTCGATTGGACAACATCTGCACGCCGTGATGAACGTTGTGCTGTGCCGTCCGCAGATGCGCCGCAACCTCCAGATGGTGTTCGACCGTATGAAAATCCGCATCAACGACTTCATCATCACCCCGATAGCCGCCGCACAGTCGATGCTCACCAGCGAAGAGCGCCGTCTTGGCAGCGTCTACGTTGACCACGGAGCAGAGACAACGACCGTTGCCGTCTACAAAAACAACAGCCTTCTGTATCTCAACGTGCTGCCGATGGGTTCACGCAACATCACCCGCGACCTCTGCTCGCTCAACCTTCTTGAGGAGCAGGCCGACAAGATAAAACGCAGCTACGGCGACGCAATGTCGGTTGGCGTAGACCTGCCCAACGCCGACATCTCGGGCGCATCGGCTCTCGACGTGTCAAACTACGTTTCGGCGCGCGCAGGTGAAATCATGGCGAACGTGTTCAACCAGCTGCAGTTTGCCCAGATGACCCCTGGCGACCTTGCCGCCGGCTTTGTCACCACAGGCCGCGGCATGCACTTGAAGCGTATGGCAGACCTTCTCAACAACATCTCCGACATGAAAGTGCGCACCGGCTTGTATCCGGGAGTTGACGAAGGCAAGGAGCTCTCCAAGATACCGCAGCTTCTGTCGGTAGTAGAGTGGATTTCCAACCAGCCGCAGGCGGCAAACTGCATGTCGATACCGGCGATGCCCAAGTATCCCGACGCCAACGAGCCAGCGCAACCGACCCATAAGCCTCAAGCGACTCCCGACGAGCAACCGAAGAAACCGAAAAAGCCAGGCTTCTTCTCGCGCATCATCAAGCAAATGAGCGACGGCGTTGAAAAAACATTCGAAGATGCAGAAGACGAACAATAAAAACGAACGACTATGAGTGGCGAAGATATAGCAACCAAATCAACGATTTTCCCAACCGACGAACGCCAAGTGAGCAGTTTCAACGAAAACGGCTCGGCAATCATCAAAGTTGTCGGTGTGGGCGGCGGCGGCAACAACGCTGTCAACTATATGTATAAGCAAAATATCCCGGGAGTGTCGTTTGTTGTGACCAACACCGACCGCCAGGCTCTGCATAATTCCCCGGTGCCGGAGCAGGTGCTTCTCGGACCGAACACATCCCGCGGTCTCGGCGCGGGCAACAAGCCAGAAAAAGCCAAAGCGGCAGCCGAGGAAAGCGCAGAGGAGCTCGCCGAACTCTTCGACGAGGACACAAAAATGGTGTTTGTCACCGCCGGTATGGGCGGTGGAACCGGTACGGGAGCATCACCTGTAGTGGCACGCATCGCACGCGAACGCGGCATGCTGACCGTGGGCATTGTCACGATACCATTCCTCTTCGAGGGCGAGAAAAAAATCATCAAGGCGCTTGAAGGCGCCGACGAGATGGGCAAATATGTAGACGCTATGCTGATTATCAACAACGAGCGTCTGACAGAAATCTACAGCGACCTGGAGTTTGACAACGCATTCGACAAAGCGGATGAAACGCTTACCGACGCAGCCCGAAGCATCTCCGAACTGATAAACTTCAAGGGAAAAATCAACCTTGACTTCGAGGACGTCAACACGACGCTCAAAGACGGCGGCACGGCAATCATCAGCACCGGATACGGTGAAGGCGAAAACCGAGTGACCAAAGCCATCGAGGACGCTCTCAACTCTCCGTTGCTGAAAAACCGCGACGTGCAGACGTCAAAGCGTTTCCTCTTCAACCTGTACTACTCGAAGAAATCCGAGCATCCGTTCATGATGGGCGAGGCCAACGAGATTACAGCGTTTATGAACAATTTCGCTAAGGATGTCGACGTGATTTGGGGAACGTCGGTCGACGACACTCTCGGCGACAAGGTGAAAATCACAATCCTTGCCTCCGGCTTCGACATCAGCCTCAGCAACGAGACCACCTACAAGCCTAAGCCCCGGATTTTCGGCAAGCCGAAACAAGAGCCGGTAGCAGCCGACAACGACTCACGCATCTCCGCGGAATACGGCGAGGAGAAAGTGGCAGAGCGCAACCGCAAGAAAGCGAGCGCAAACTACATCCTGCTCACTCCGCAACAGATGGACAACGACACGCTGATCAACTTTATCGAGAAAACGCCGACCTTCCGCCGCGGCTCCGACACCCGCCTGCGCGAAGAATGGCGCACGCTTGCCGAGTCGCAGGCTGAAATAGCCGAGCCGACACACATGGCACCGAAGCCCGCACAAGAAACCGGACACGGAATGCGCGAGATTGAATTTGATTAAAAAAACTTTAAAACAACATATACAATTATGAACCTGTTTGATAAAGTAAGCGGCGACATCAAAACCGCAATGTTGGCACGCGACAAAGTGCGCCTCGAGGCGCTTCGCGGCATCAAAAAAGAATTTCTTGAGGCCAAGACCGCCAAAGGCGGCGATGGCGAACTGAGCGACGACGCCGCTCTGAAGATTCTCGCCAAGATGGTGAAACAGCGCAAGGAAAGCGCATCGATCTACACAGAACAGAACCGCGAAGACCTTGCCGGTGAAGAATTGGCACAGGCGGCAATCATCGAAGAGTATCTGCCCAAACAACTCTCCGAAGAGGAACTGACCGCCGCCCTGAAGGAAATCATCGCCCGTGTCGGCGCCACATCTGCCAAAGAGATGGGCAAGGTGATGGGCACAGCCTCCAAAGAGCTGGCAGGAAAGGCAGAAGGCAAGGCCATCTCGGCAAAAGTGCGCGAACTGCTCGCATAATCAACAAGATATAAGAACTTTATAAGAACGAAAAAAGATGCTTACATTAGCTGCAATCAAAGAAAATCCACAAGAAATTGTGCGCCGCCTTGCGGTGAAACATTTCGATGCGGAAAAACTCATAAACGAGATTCTCGAACTCGACCAGGCACGCCGCACGGCGCAAGCCCGTTTTGACCAAAACGGCGCCGACCTCAACAAACTCGCCGCACAGATCGGAGCGTTGATGAAGTCGGGCAAGAAAGACGAGGCAGAAGGCGTAAAGGCACAGGTGGCAGAACTCAAAGCCGCCAACAAAGCCATTGAGGAAGAGGTGAAAAGCGCCGCCGACAAAATCACCGAGATTCTTCTCTCCATTCCAAACACCCCGTGTGCAATGGTGCCGGAAGGCAAGACAGCCGAGGACAACGTGGTAGAAAAGACAGGCGGTCAGATGCCCGACCTTCCGGAAGACGCCCTTCCCCACTGGGAACTCGCAAAGAAATACAATCTGATTGACTTCGAGCTCGGTGTGAAAATCACCGGCGCCGGTTTCCCAGTCTATTTCGGCAAGGGAGCGAAACTTCAGCGCGCGCTCATCCAATTCTTCCTCGACGAAGCCTCAAAGGCAGGCTATCTCGAGACACAGCCACCTTACGTGGTCAACGAGGCATCGGGCATCGGCACAGGTCAACTGCCCGACAAAGAGGGACAGATGTATCACTGCAACCTTGACAACCTGTATCTCATCCCGACAGCCGAAGTGCCTGTCACCAACATCTACCGCGATGTGATTTTCGATGAGAAAGACCTTCCGAAAAAGAACTGCGCATACTCTGCATGCTTCCGCCGCGAAGCCGGCAGCTACGGCAAGGACGTGCGCGGACTGAACCGTCTGCACCAGTTTGACAAGGTGGAGATTGTGCGCATCGAGAAGCCTGAAAACTCATACGCAGCGTTGGAAGAGATGAAAGACCACGTGCAGGGGCTGCTTGAGAAACTCGAGTTGCCATGGCACATCCTTCGTCTCTGCGGCGGCGACATGAGCTTCACATCGGCAATCACATTCGACTTCGAGGTGTTTTCAGCCGCACAGAAACGCTGGCTTGAGGTAAGCTCGGTTTCAAACTTCGAAAGCTACCAAGCCAACCGTCTGCACTGCCGCTACCGCGACGCCAACAAGAAGATGACGCTCTGCCACACGCTCAACGGCTCCGCTCTCGCCCTGCCGCGCATCATGGCTGCACTGCTCGAGAACAACCAGACCCCGGAAGGCATCCGCATTCCGAAGGCACTCGTGCCTTACACTGGCTTCGACATCATCGACTAAGCGACAAACATATCTGCAAGCCACTCTCGAGACTATGCACGAGAGTGGCTTGTTTAACCATATAAACCAACGTTTTTATGAAAAAATCTCTACTTGTTTCAACACTTGCCGTAGCCTTCTGCGCCATAGTTGCACTGGCAGGCACTCACAAAGTGAAAAAAATCATGGTGGACAACATTCAGAAATCCACCACAGTAAAGTCATTGAAATCCCTCAGCAAAGCTGGCGAGGCCGCTGACGAGACTCCGAATCTCCAAGTGCTTCTCGAAGAGGACTTCTCCAAATTCACCGCCGGAAGTGAAGCCACTCCCGACGCCACCGACGTGGCTGACGCAACAACCGGATATATCGCCAACGAGCTGACAAACACTCCGGGCTGGAGCGGAGACGGCGTGTTTCAAGCCGGCGGATGCGCATATATCGGCATCGTAGATGAAGGCACCGACAACGAAGACACCGGTTTTCTCAACTCATCGACATTCGACGGTTCGGGCAACGGCGGATATATCGTGGTGACATTCCGCGCACGCGTGGCAGAGGAAGGAGCGACCGACGCCGTTGAATTCGTCAGCATCGACGAGGACGACATCAACGAAAGCGATCCTATGTCGGGCGTTGTTGACTACAAACAAGTGGCCATCACCGACCAGTGGGCAGAGTATGAGGTAGAGCTCAAATCGGGCGCAGCCAACGCCTCCATCCAGCTGTACGCCTACCAGTCGCCTATCTACATTGACGACATCAAGGTTGTCCAGACAGTCAAAATCGACGTTCCGGCACCAGAGGCACTGGCGGCCACCAACGTGACCCCGACAAGCTTCACAGCCAACTGGAGCGCAGTGGAAGGCGCCACCAGCTACATGCTCACAGTGTTCTCGTTCAAGACCATCAAAAGCGATGTGGAAGAGGCTACAGTCACTGAAGGATTCGACGGCATCGTCGCTACCGGCAAGAAAGACAAATTCATCGACACTGAGAACTCAAAATTGCCGGAAGGCTGGACAATCAGCGTCAGCGATAACGGCACAAGCCGCGAAATCTACGCTTCAAGCGGCAACTACCATTCAGAGAAGATAGCCCTTGCCTTTGACGCAACCGGCGACTTCATCGAGACCCCGGAGGCTCCGGCTCCTATCAAAAAATTCAGTTTCTGGCTAAAGAACCAGGGAGCCGGCGCAGGCAGCATCATAACTGTTTCCGGATTTAACGGCACAGAATGGATTGACCTCGGCGAACTCGACTTCGATGACATTGACACCAACTTCGCCGATGTTGTAGGCATGGACGTTGACGAAGAAGGCATCGTGAAACTCCGTCTGTCGTACACAAAGGAAGTGGGCAATTGCGCCATCGACGACGTTTCATACACCTATGGCGGTGTCTACAACATAGCCACGCTCCTGCTTGAGGACAAAACCGTTGAAGGCACTTCGTTTGACGTCACAGGCCTGACAGAAGGCGAGCAGTACTACTATTACGTCTGCGCCGTAAACAACGGCAACATTTCCGGAGATTCAAACATCGTAGCCGTAGGCAAAGGCAGCGTTGACAACATCGCAGCAGGCAACGCAAAGATTGCGACTACAGCCAACGGCATCGAAATCAGCCTTGCAGAGGCCGCTCCGGTGGCAGTCTACAGCGTTGACGGCAAATGCCTCTACAACGCAGCCAGCGGCGCGTTGAGCCACACTGTGGCGCTCAACAACCACGGCGTATACTTTGTCAAAGTAGGTAACAAGACGACAAAAGTGGCGCGCTAACCACAACGCACCCACACCCACAAAAACCGGGCATCCACACAGATGTCCGGTTTTTTTTTCGCTAAATATCTTGCCCAAACAAAAACAAATCAATATTTTTGCGGTAATAATAGAAACATTTGTAAAGGGCAAATACACCAAACAGCAATAAACCATCAGTTTTATGAAAAAGACTCTACTTTTCTATTCACTTGCGATTGTCACAGCGGCAACCGCAATGGCGGGACTGCGCCACACACAGAAAGCCCCCGCCGCCCTTGACGCCAAACTCGAGGCACTCACCGCAAAACCCCACTCGCCGTCGCTCCGCGAAATAGGTTCGGAGATTGTGCTCGTTTCCGAAGACTTCGCCAAATTCACAGCAGGAAGCGAGGACGACCCCGACGGCACCGAACTTTCCGACTGGAACGACGGCACGATCGACGCCAAGTACACACAACAGCCAGGCTGGCGCGGCGGATTCGTATACCAAGCCGGCGGCTGCGCCTATCTTGACGTAGACACCGAAGAAGGCACCGGCTGGCTCATCACCCCTACCCTCAACCTGTCGAACTACGGCGGTTCGTTCACCATCAAATTCCGCGCGCGTGTAGCCTCATCAAAGTCGAGCACCACCGATGAAATCTATGTGCAGAACTGCCTTCTGGGCGAATACAGCAACTCCGTGACCAGCTCTCAGACCATCGAGGGCACCACAAAATGGAAAGAGTACACGCTGACATTCACAGACGGCAACTCAAAAGACGATATCCAGATAACGGCAAAAAGTTATCCAATCTTCATTGACGACATAACCATCACCCAAATCGACAACGGCAAGCCCGGCGCGCCATTGGCACAAGCCGCCACCAACGTAAGCGACACCCAATTCACCGCCAACTGGCAGGCTGTTGAAGGCGCCGAAGGCTATCTGCTCAGCGTCTACACGCTGAAAAACGCCACAGAGCAATATCTCTTCAAGGACAAGGAAGTGAGCGGCACAAGCTACGACGTCACCGGCATCGAGGCAAATATTGACTATTACTACACCGTCTGCTCGAAACGCAACGGAGAGACCTCAAAAACGTCGAACACAATAACCGTGATACGCAAACTCAAGACGCCAGTCACCCTTCCCGCCACCAACGTGGCAAGCTACGGCTTCACCGCCAACTGGCAAAGCGTGCCGCAAGCCACAGCCTATGCCGTCTACACAATCCTCACCCACACCGCCCAGGCCGACAACGAACCGTTTAACCTGTTCAAATCCGACTTCAGCGCAGTGAAAGTGGGCACAATCGACAGCCCATGGGACTACTCCCGCCTCGGCGGAATCCGCGTGTTTCTCGACGACCTCGCCCCACGCTGCGACTGGATAGCATTCGCACCGATGGCAGCACAAGGTATGTTTGGCATCTCAAACATGTTCCTTGACTACAACGTTCCCGGCACCATCTATTCGCCGATTCTCGACCTCAGCCACGACGGAGGCAAATCCACACTCCGCTTCAATGTGCTCGGCCGCAACGTCACGAAATTGAGAATCTGTGTGCTTAAAGACAGGGCTGACGGCAAGGCCGACGAACTGTTCAAGACAGAATGCCCCGTCACCACTGACCTCGCCGAACAAGTCATCACGCTTGAGAAAGGCGAGAAAGACACCTACGTCGAGATTTCAATCGCTGAAGGAACAGGCTATGTGCTGTTTGACGACCTGCAATTAAGCCAGAACCTCAACAAAGGCGAAAGCACGGAGCTGAAATACAAATACGACGAGACCTCCGACACAAGTCGCAGAATCGACACCCCCGACTATTCAGCCGGCGACGTCTATGCCTACACCGTTCAGGCATTCCGTCTTGATTCAAGCAGCAAAATCATCGAAGAGGCAACGTCCGACCGCTCGGAACCGCAGGAAGTGAAACGCAGCGACGCTGTGGAGAGCATAACCGCCGGCAATGACGGCGCTACGGTTGCCACAACAGCCGACGGCATCCGCATCACCCTCGCCGAAGCCGCTCCAGTGGCAGTCTACAGCCTCGACGGCAGACTCCTGCATCAAGACAACACGGCAGCTACAGAACACAACGTTGCGCTCGGCAACCACGGCATATTCCTTGTGCGCATCGGCGCAAAGACAATCAAAGTGGTGCGCTGATATTTGAAATCCATAACGAAGCAACCGACGGGCAGACAATGCCCGCCGGTTGCTTTCTTTTTTTTTAGCCTACGGTATAATGCTAAAAAAACGGTATGCGCGTGCCTGATTACGGAAGAGTGTCGTCGCTCCGCGACGATAGTCTGCCATCGTTGCCATTGTTTAATGGCGCAAAGTTCGACATTTTTACATCTATCCTATATATCCTCGCAAAACGCGTGCAAATTGTTATTATCCATAAGCCAAAATCCCACTTTGCTTAAATATATTAACAAAAACGTTTTGAAATTTGAAAGTGATTAATTATATTTGCAATATCATTTAGCAAACTGACAAAAACAGTCTTTTAATCTTAAAAATTTACAGTATGAAAAGGACAATCTTATTAATCTTCATCGCATTGATAACGGCGATAGGATGCCAGGCGCAAGAGGCAGACGCTACAAAAACGGCGCGCTACAACAACCGGCATACGATGAACGGATACAAGGCCTTTTATGAAACTGGTTATTTCATAGGATTAAAAAACCAAGACGACCCCAAATTACCTAACAAGTTCAGCGTTACAACCTCTCATGGCTTTCAATTGAACAACTTCGTGTATTTAGGACTCGGCGTTGGCGTCGACTCTTATCGGCATAACGAAAACTGCTATGTCAGCGTGCCTCTGTTCGCCGATTTGAGAGTAAACTGTCTAAACGACAAAAGGGTAATGCCATTCTTCGACATCAGAATGGGATACAGTATGGGCGACCGCGCACGAGGTTTTTATTGGGAGAACCAGCTGGGCGTGAGGATAGGGATGAAGAAGCATCACGCAGTCTATGCCGCCGCCGACTTCACCTTTCAATACTGCTCCTCTTCAATATTCATAATAGACACTGATTTAGGCGATTATGTAGCACTAGGATTTAAGGTGGGCTACGAATTTTAGACCATCCGGGCTACCTTAACGCAGTCTGTTGCATAATTAACCGGAAAAAACTCAGCATTATGAAAAAATCAATCTTATTAATTTTCATCGCACTGATGACGGCAATAGGATGCCAGGCACAAGAGGCGGCAAAAAGAGATTCTACAGCGATTTCAAAATATCAGGCACGGCACACACTTCAGGGATTAAAGGCGTTTTTTGAAACAGGATATCTGTGGGGATTAGGCGGCGAAGCATATATTGAATCCCCTACAGGAGAGATGATGCCTCTGGACAAAAATATATTCTCACCCAGCCATTTCAGCGCATCGGCATCGGTCGGTTGCCAATTCAACAACTTTGTGTTTGTCGGCTTGGGCGCAGCAGCAAATGTCTACAGCTCAAGGGGCACGACATTTCTAACAGTGCCTATATTCGGCGAGTTAAGGATTAATTTACTGAACGCCAAACGCTTCACGCCATTTGCAGACGGAAAGCTGGGCTACGGAATCGGCGATATGCACGGCGTTTATTGTGCTTGCCAACTTGGTTTGCGCTATGCGTTGCCGAAGAAACGTGCAGTCTACTTGGCCGGTGAGTGGAACTTTCAAATCAATCAGGATTTAAAAGTCCTGAAAGCCGACGACATCAATTGCAATTTGGGATTTAAATTCGGCTTTGAATTATAGCGGCCCCACACCGCAGGAGCAACCGACGGGCAGACAATGCCCGCCGGTTGCTTTCTTTTTTCACACACGGTATAATGCTAAAAATCACCTCCTTTTCGAGGGCTGCCCGATTTATTTTCGGTATTTGAATATGGCTTTAATGCGAGTCAAACCAGCAGTTCCTAAAATGAGCAGTGCTGCATATTGAAATGTTTTGGCAAGTCCGAAAAACACCACCCATAATACACCTTTCGTTGTTGCCGATACGGGAAGCAACATCTGAGTAAATGAAACTATATAGCTGATTACACAGAGTGTTGCCACTACTATGCCTGTACGAAACGACAGCCTGCCAAGCCATTGTTTGAATCGAATGAAAGTAGGTGACATAACAATTAAAACAATTTTTTTAAACGATTTATCGATTGTCTCCTTCTATTTGTCCATTGCCTTCATAGGGCATTTTCTCACGCATTTGCCGCACTCGATGCAAAGGTTGAAATCTATCACCGGAAAACCTTCGGAATCCTGTGGAATTGCCCCGACCGGACACGCCTTAATCAGCGGACAAATATGGTCGTGAGGACATATACCCTTGTTTACTTGTATCATAATTCATTTTTTGCAAAATTAGTCAAACGATTTTGTTCTACAAAATAGATTTTATCTAATTTTACATCGTAATTATCGAATGTAATTCAACCAATGTAGCACTTCAACTTCGTGTTTTACAACATATTACACAAAGAAGTTGCGTCTATTTTGACACAGCCCCACTTTCGTTTTCCGACCTATCTTTTTGGTGGCAGCCATTGACTTGGGAAGATGTTTGCCGCCGGCTTCTTTCAGATTCCACCTCACGATGGACACCCTTGCCTTTGACTATGCAATTCCCGCCATTAGGGCTTGCTCGGGACTTTCAACCGTTAGACAATGCTCGTTATGCGTAAACAGATTGCAGGCAGACAACAAATGCGATTTTTGGTAAGGAATGACAAAAAACTATCGGAGGGAGTCAATTTTAGAGATGTATTTCCTTGTATATGACATTTTTTTGTTATTTTTGGAATTTCTTTTTAATGTACATTTGCAAACGAAAAACAAAAAACGATATGAAACGGATTCTATCTCTCGCATTTGCGATTGTCCTGTTGGCAACATTGCCAATGCAAGGACAAGGAAAACGCTACCAAGTGGCAGGCGTTGCGTTCTACAATTTGGAGAACCTTTTTGACACCATCCCCAACAACCCGCTGGGGCGCGACGCAGAGTATACCCCCAACGGCTCGCGCAAGTGGACAGGCAAACGCTATTGGAACAAAATCCACAATCTTGCCTACGCTATCAGCAACATGAAGACCGACATCACACCTATGGGACCTGCCATCATCGGCGTTTCCGAGGTTGAGAACATCACCGTCATGCAGGATCTCGCCCGCGACGAGCAGCTCAAGGCATGGAATCTGCAAGTGCTACACCACGACTCACCAGACCGCCGCGGCATCGATGTAGGCTTCCTGTTCAACCCACGCTTGTTCCGCCCGCTCAACGTGATCCACCACACCCTTGTCGTCGAGTCGAACCCCAATTTCCGCACCCGCGACCAATCGTGTGTCAGCGGCCTTCTTCTCGGCGAGCCGGTAAGTGTGATTGTCAACCACTGGCCGTCACGTCTTGGCGGACAAAAGCAGTCGAGCTACCTCCGCGAGGCAGCCGCAGCGTTGTCGAAACATATCGCCGACTCCGTGCTTGCCATAAATCCTAAGCAGAAAATCATCATAATGGGCGACTTGAACGACGACCCTATGGACCCCAGCTGCGCAGAGGTGCTCGGCGCCAAACGCAACGTCAAGGACGTAGAGGAAGGCGGTTGGTACAACCCTTGGTGGGATGTTCTTGCCAGCGGCGTAGGCACACTCGCCTACCGCGGACAGTGGAACCTCTTCGACCAGATAATCATCAACTACAACCTTGTCGGCAAGGACCGGTCGACGCTCAAATACTTTAAGTGCAAGGTTCACAACGACATTCCCGGCATCCGCACCGAGGAAGGCGACCGCACAGGCTATCCGCTCCGCACGTTTGCCAGCGGCGTTTATCTCAACGGCTACAGCGACCACTTCCCCACACAGATATTCCTGACCAGGGAACTCAAATAACCGAAATCAAACAAACAAAAATAAACCAACTAATTTATGAAACTAAAACTGTTTATCACGCTGCTCCTGCTCGCCGTGATGCCCGCGTTCGCACAGAACACAGGCGTGAGCGGAGTGGTGGTTGACGCCGACAGCGGACAGCCGATAGCAGGCGCCACCGTACTTCTCCAACAGGGAAGCAGCGCCTTTACCGGCCCGAACGGCGACTTCCGCATCTCAGCCGCCCATACCGGCGACGAGACACTGACAGTGATTGCCTATGGCTACAAGGACATTGTGACCAGCGTGGCAATCGACAGCCACAGCGTCACCAACCTCGGCACGCTCAAGATGGCTGTGGACAAAAGTATTGCCACCAGCACCGACATGGCGGTTCTCGACGAGAACCAGATTGAAGACGAGGAAGGCAACGACCAATCAATCGGCATGCTTGCCGGCGCGTCGGACGACGTCTACTACAACGCCGCAAGCTACGACTTCTCCGTAATGCGATTCCGTCTGCGCGGCTATGCCCAGGAATACTCGCAGATGTATGTCAACGGCGTGCATCTCACCGACGCAATCCGCGGCCGCTTCAACTACTCCTCGTTCGGCGGCATGAATCAGGCATTCAAGAGCAAGGCAGCAAGCATCGGGCTAACCCCGTCAAACTACACCCTCGGCGAAATCGGCGGCTCTACCAACGTCAACACTCTGGCATCCAACTATGCCCCCGGCTTCCGAGGCAGCGTTTCGTATACCAACGGCGCCTACACAACGCGCGGCATGGTCACCTACTCCACCGGTCTTAAAGAAAACGGATGGGCGTTTACGCTCTCAGCCGTAGGCCGCTACAGCAAGGAAGGCATCACAGAAGGCACGTTCTACAACTCAGCCGGACTGTTTCTGTCGCTGCAGAAAGTGTTTAACGCCAACCACAGCCTCGGCATCACGCTCTACGGCGCGCCGACACGCCGCGGCGGCTCGTCGGCAACCTACGAGGAAGCCTACGACCTTGCCGGCACCCACATGTACAACCCCAACTGGGGCTGGCAGAACGGCAAGAAGCGCAATGCCAAAGTGATAGAGTCGTTTGACCCGACAGCCATCGTCAACTGGGTATGGAACAAGAAGGCAGGCACCACCCTCAACACCGGCGCCGCCCTCCGCTACTCACTCTATTCGTCATCGGCACTCAACTGGGACAAAGCCGCAGACCCGCGTCCGGACTACTACCGCTACCTGCCTTCGTACTACAAGAGCAACGAGGAAGCGTTCAACCTCTACACCGAGCGTTGGCGCAACGACGAAGACATGCGCCAGCTCAACTGGGACGGACTTTATATGTCGAACTACAACGCAAAGAGACTCTTTGCCGAAGGAGCCAATCCGAACTACAACGGTTCGACCTACATTCTTGAAAACCGACACAGCAACCAGCTGAGTTTCGCCTTCAACTCGACACTCAACCACCGCTTGAACGAATATATGACCCTTCAGGGCGGCGTGGGCTTCAACTATACCAAAGCCACCTACTACAAGACAATGCGCGACCTTCTCGGCGGCGAATACTGGACCGATACCGACAAGTTTACCGAGCGCGACTATCCCGACGATCCGACGATGCTCATCAACGACCTTGACAACCCTATGGCAAAAGTCTACAAGGGCGACAAGTTCGGCTACAACTATGACATCAACTCAATCATCGCCACCGCCTGGTTGCAGAACATGATCAACCGCAACCACTGGGACTTCAACTATGGCTTGAAACTCAGCTACACGCAGTATCAGCGCGACGGAAAGATGCGCAATGGACGCGCGCCGAAGAACTCTCTCGGCAAGGGCAAAACCCACACGTTTGACGACGCAATGATCAAAGCCGGAGCCACCTACAAGGCAGACGGCCACAACTTCTTCACGCTCAACGCCACTTACGGCACGCGCGCACCGCTCGCCGACAACGTGTATATCTCACCGAGAATCAAAGACAACACTATCATCGGACTCAAGAGCGAACGCATCCTGAGCGGTGACCTGAGCTACATCTTCAACTACAGCCGCGTGCGTGGTAAAATCACCGGATTCTGGACCAACAGCTATGACGGCACCACCCGCAGCTCGTTCTACGATGACAACTTCTCGACATTCACCAACTACGTACTTACCGGAGTCAACAAGACCTACAAAGGCGTAGAGGTTGGACTGGCAGTAAAAATAACCCCCGACTTGACCGTTTCGTTTGCCGGCACGTTCTCGCGCTACCAGTACAAGAACCGTCCGCGCGGCACCCGCAGCTTCGAGAACGGCGCCAAAGCCGACACCACGCAGATTGTCTATCTCAAGAACTTCTACGTAGGCGGCACACCGCAAACCGCAGGCAGCCTCTCGATCAACTACAACGCCCCTCATCAGTGGTTCTTTGAAATCAACGGCACATGGCTCGGCGACGCCTACATCGACTTGTCGCCAATCCGCCACGAATACATGCCCGGACTGCTCTCGTTCTGCGAGAACCGCGAGCAATATGAGGCAAAGGTCAAGGAAATCACCAACCAGGAGAAGCTCCGCGACGCATTCCTTCTGAACCTCAGCGTAGGCAAACTGGTCTACATCAACCGCAGCCTTTCGCTCAACTTCAACGTCAGCGTCAACAACCTGCTCAACAAGACCGACATCCAGACCGGAGGTTATCAGCAGAGCCGTTTCGACTACACGAACTACAGCGCCGACAAATATCCGAACCGCTACTACTACGCACAGGGCATCCGCATCTTCGCCAACGTAGGAGTGCGCTTCTAAACAACAGATTTACAACAATAAAAAAATACGATATAAAGATGAAACATTCAAAGTTATATATCTCGGCAATGCTTTTCGCAGCCCTCGCCGCAACGAGCTGCGATGACAATTGGGACACCCCGCCAATGGTAGCCCCCGTTGCCACCATCGAGGCCAATACCAGCATCGAAGAACTTAAGACCAAATACTGGCAGGAAGCCAACAACTGCGTCGACACCATCGGATATAAGGACGACGGCAAGACCCACTACATCATCAAGGGCCGCGTCGTGTCGTCGGACGAGTCGGGCAATATCTACAAGAATCTCGTGATTCAGGACACCTACAGCAAAGCCGGCGAGACACCATCGTGCATCACGTTCAGCATCAACGCCAACAGCCTTTACGCATCATACCGTCCCGGTCAGGAAGTGGTGATCGACGCAACAGACATGTATATCGGCAAATATTCAGGGCTCCAGCAATTCGGCTTGCCCGAATACAGCAGCTCATTCGGCTGGCAGACCACATTCATGCCGCTTGAATTCTTCAAGAAGCACGCACAGCTCAACGGATTCCCAGAACCGGAGAAAATCGACACACTCCGTGTGCCATCAATCTCCTCGCTCCCGACCGACGCAGCCGGCATCCGCAAATATCAGAGCCAGCTCGTGCGCTTCGACGGCGTTAAATTCGTGAACGGCGGCAAAGAGACATTCGCCTCTTACCAGACCACCGTGTCGCAGAACCTCACCGACGGCAATTCAACCATCGCCGTGCGCACAAGCGGATACTCAAACTTCTACTACGAGACCCTTCCGGAGGGCGAGATTTCAGTGGTTGGTATCCTCGGCTACTTCAACAACTCATGGCAGCTCACGCTCCGCAGCCTCAGCGACTGCATCTATGAGGAGCAAATCGGCACACAGAACAATCCTGTCGATGTGGCAAAAGCCATCAGCCTCGGCAACGAGAACTACACCCGCGCGCTTTGGGTGAAAGGCTATATCGTAGGCGCTGTAGCCCCTGGCGTATCAGAGGTGAAGAGCAACGCCGACATCGAGTGGACAAAGGCCACACTGCCCAACACACTCGTCATAGCCGACAACGCTTCGGAACGCGACTATAAGAAATGCGTTGTAATCGACCTTCCACAAGGTTCGGCACTCCGCACAAAAGCCAACCTTGCCGACAACCCCGACAACTTTGGCGCACCAATCACGCTCCACGGCACAATCGGCAAGCAATACGGCATTACAGCCATCACCGGCAACAGCGGAGCCGCCAACGAATTTGTATTCGTGTCGACAGCCGCAGTGAACCTCATCGACCAAAACTTCGAGTCGTTCAACCCCGGCACCGACGGTTATGTAGACCTTGCCGACAGCAACCTTCTCGGCGACGGATGGACCTCGGTGACCGCATCGGGCAACAAGAACTGGTCAATGCGCGCATTCAGCGGCAACGTCTACGCCACATTCTCAGGCTACAAAGGCAAAGCACCGTTTGACGCATGGCTTATCACTCCGCTCGTTGACTTCGACAAGATGGCAGCCAAGGTGATGAGCTTCGACACACAGGTGAACGGCTATGGCAGCACAAAATCCAAATTTGAGGTTTATGTGATGACATCCAACAATCCGGCAGAGGCAAAACTCACCAAATTGGACTGCAACATCGCCACTGCGCCGGCAAGCGGCTACAGCTCATGGGAGAAGAGCGGCGACGTTGACCTCAGCAAGTTCAGCGGCAAACTCTATATCGGCTTCCGCTACACAGCAGGAACCGACGCCAACTATGCAACATGGTGCTTCGACAACCTTCTCGTAGGTAAGAGAAGCGGCGCTGCCGACAGCGGCAACGACGGCTCGGAGACAAAGCCTTACACTGCATCTGACGTGCTCGGCGGCATCACAGGCTCCGACAAATGGGTGAGCGGCTACATCGTGGGCTTCTCAAGCAGCATCGACGCCAACACATCGGCTAAATTCACCGCCGCAGGCGCCAACAACCTGAATGTGCTCATCGCCGACAAAGCATCGGAAAAAGACGTGAAGAAATGTATTGCCATCGGTCTTCCGGCTGGCGACGTGCGCGCTGCGCTCAACTTGAAGGAGCATCCTGAGAATCTTGGCAAGAAAGTGACTGTAAAAGGCACAATCTCGACTGTCTACAAAATTCCGGGTATGATACAACCAACGGCTTTCAAGTTCTAAGAAACCCGACATAACAACAACGAGGCTGCGTTTTTTTGAACGCAGCCTCGTTGTTTGTTTATCACACTGAAAAACGACACGGCAAAGGCGTCACGCTCCAGGGCTGTTTTAACGGCTTCTGACGGCTTCTGCCGCCGCAGACGACTAATTCGTCGCCGGAGCGGCAAAAACGCGTCAGAGCCGCCCCTGTCGCATCCGTCGCGGATGCAGACCCGCGACCCTCCATGCGCAAAAAAAATCCCAACCGGGACAAGCCGGCCGGGATTCCATTGTTTCCTGCAATCTGTCGCGCCTTAGAAGAATTTCACCTCCTTGCCAACGATAGACGAAAGGATATAGTTTGCAGCACGCGACGTGCCGATGCGGAACAACTCGTTTGTGAGCCATTCCTCTCCGAGAATCTCGCGGACGAGCGTATAGTAGCGAACGGCATCATCGGTCGACGACACGCCGCCAGACACCTTGAATCCCACCTTGCGTCCCGTCTTCTCGTAATATTCCTTAATGGCGTGGAGCATCACGTAAGCAGCCTCGAGAGTGGCGCCAGGATAAACCTTGCCGGTCGACGTCTTGATGAAATCCGCGCCCGAATACATCGACAGGATAGCCGCGTTGCGTATGTCGAGAGCCGTCTTCAGCGCGCCTGTCTCAAGAATCACCTTCAAGTGGGCGTCGCGCACAGAATGCTTTATCTCAGAAATCTCGTCGGCAAGCTCCTCATACTGTCCGTCGTAATACAGACCGAGGTTGAACACGATGTCGACCTCCGTAGCACCGTCAGCCACAGCGAGCGCCGCCTCAGTGGTTTTGATTTCAAGGAAAGTCTGCGACGAAGGAAACGATCCGGCAACGACAGCCTTCTGCACCCCGCTCACCTCAAGCGCACCGCTGACCACCATCGCGAAATTAGGATATACGCAGATAGCCGCCACGTTTGGCAACTCAGGATACTCAGTCTCGAAATCATTCACACGCGTAACGAATTTCGTAACCGACGAAACAGTGTCGGTAGAGTTGAGAGTGGTAAGGTCGATGGCGTTGAAGCAACGTTTGTAAACCTCCACATTGTTGTTCTCATCGAAATGCTTGTCGAGAATCGCCTTCACGTCGGCAGCGACAAAAGCATCGTCGGTGGTCACATGGCTTTCGCCAATCACCATTTTGTAACGGTCTTGATTGTTTTGTTCCATAAGATTTGTATTTTTATTTAGACAATTTCGGATTTTCGAGATGCCGGTGGCTGTCGCGCGCGGTTTTCTTGGCGAGATTCTTCTCAAACGCCGCAGTCAGGTCGACCCCCGTCTGGTTTGCGATGCACACAAGCACCCAGAACACATCGGCAAGCTCGTCGGCGAGAGCGTCGGGATCCTCACCCTCCTTGAACGATTGGTCGCCGTAGCGCCGCGACATTATGCGCGCCACCTCGCCCACCTCCTCCGTGAGCACCGCCATATTTGTCAGTTCGCTGAAATAGCGCACCCCGTATTTGCGTATCCAGCCGTCCACTTTCTTTTGAGCTTCCTCGATGGTCATAGCGTCATTCTTTTAGATGCGAGTCAATGATTATAGTCACAGGGCCATCGTTGACAAGCGACACCTGCATGTCGGCGCCAAACTCCCCTTCACCGCAAGGCTTCGGCAAAGCCTCGTTGAGACGGTCTATGAAATCACGATAGAGCGGCACCGCCGTTTCTGGACGCGCCGCACGGATGTAGGACGGGCGGTTTCCCTTGCGTGTCGACGCATGGAGCGTGAACTGGCTGACGACAAGAATCTCGCCGCCAACGTCGAGAACCGAACGGTTCATCACCCCCGCATCATCGTCGAATATGCGCAGACCGAGCGTTTTTTTCACCAACCATTCCACATCGTCGGCAGTGTCGTCGTGCTCCACGCCGACAAGTATCATCATGCCCGCTCCTACGGCAGACTTAAGCACCCCGCCAATCGTGACAGACGCCTCGCGAACTCTTTGTATAACAATTCTCATAATAGTGCAAATTTAAGAAAAATCCTCGATTATCGGCTATTGGCACACTTCTTTTAGCGAAATTTCAGACTCTTGACCGCGCAGAACGCTTTATTTTGCTGATTATCAATTACTTATCACCATTACTGCCGTTTTCTGCGGCATCAGAAAGCGCAGCCACAACAATCCTCGCCTTCGCCGGTCCGACCACAGCCGCCACCTCGGCTTCCGATGCCTCGCGCAGGCGTTTCAAACTCTTGAAATGTGCGAGCAACGCAGTGCGAGTCTTCTCTCCAACACCCTTTATCGAGTCGAGCGCAGAGACCGTCTGCCCCTTGCTTCTGCGGTTGCGATGGTGAGTGATTCCGAACCGGTGAGCCTCGTCGCGCAGCTGCTGAATCACACGCAGCGACTCAGAATTCTTGTCGATATACAGCGGCACACTGTCGCCCGGGAAATAGATTTCCTCAAGCCGTTTCGCAATGCCCACAAGCGCCACCTTGCCACGGATTCCAAGTCGGTCGAAAGCCTCCACCGCAGAACTCAGCTGCCCTTTTCCGCCATCGACCACCACCAGCTGAGGCAACGACTGCCCCTCCTCCAACAACCGGCTGTAGCGGCGAGTCAGCACCTCGATCATCGAGGCGAAATCGTCGGGACCCTCGACCGTCTTTATGTTGAAATGGCGGTAGTCGCGCTTCGACGGCTTTCCGTTTTTAAACACCACGCACGACGCCACGGGATTAGTGCCTTGAATGTTGGAATTGTCGAAGCACTCAATGTGGCGCGGCAGCTCCGTCAGCCTGAAATCCTTCTGCATCCTCGTCAGCAGACGCGTGACCCGCTGCTCAGGATTAAGCTTCTCGGCATTCTTCACCTTGTCGTGCTTATACTGGCGCGCGTTCTGCAACGAAATCTCAAGCAGACGCCGTTTGTCGCCCCGTTGCGGCAGCACAAACGAGCGGCTCTCCGAAGCGCAGTCGGGCAAGAACGGCACAACAACCGTCCGCGCCGCATTGTGAAACTGAGCCTCCGCCTCGGCAACAGCATACGACAGAATCTGCTCAGGCGACTCGTCGAGCTTCTTACGGAACTCAAACGTCACACACTGCACCACCGAGCCATGGCGCACGTGCATATAATTGACGTAAGCGAAATTGTCGCCCGGCTCATACGAATAGACATCGATGTCGGTTTCCGACGCGCTCACGACGACCGACTTCGCCCTGTAGCGTTCAATCAACTGATATTTCCGCTTCAACTCCTGCGCCTCCTCAAACCGCAACTCGGCAGCAAGCCTCTGCATCTCCGACACAAGGTAGTCGGAAACCGCCTGCGTGTCGCCGCTCAGAATGCGCTTCACCTGACCGATATATTCCCCGTATTCCTCCGGCGACACCCTGCCCTCGCAGCACCCCAGACAATTGTGGATGTGATAGTCCAGACAAACGCGCACCGACCGCTTCTCCACGCTTTCAGCCGTAATCGGCCAGCGGCACGACCGCAACGGATAAAGCTCCTTCAGAAGCTCGAGCAGCGTGCGCACCACCGCGGTGCTCGCATACGGGCCATAATAACGTCCGCCCTTCGGCATAACGTTGCGTGTGAGAAACACACGAGGATACAACTCGTTTGTGACGCATATCCAAGGATACGACTTGTCGTCCTTCAGCAGGATGTTGTAGCGCGGCTTATACTCCTTGATAAGACTGTTTTCAAGATGCAAGGCATCGTCCTCGCTGCCCACCACAATGTAGCGCATATCAGCGATGTTGCTCACCAGCACGTTTGTCTTCACCGAGTCGTGCACACGGTTGAAATAAGACGACACACGCCGTTTCAGCCTCTTCGCCTTGCCCACATATATAACCGTCCCCACTTTGTCGTAGTAGAGATAACATCCCGGCTTGTCGGGCAACATACTGATTTTATTTTTCAGGATATCGTTCATCGGAGCATACAATAAAAAAAAAAACAGGCGTATGGAAAATCCATACGCCTGCAAATATACGAAATAATTTCCGCAGACTAATAAACAATCAGCGAATCCACCTGAACATCCTCAGGGAAAGCCTTGCGTCCGTCGAGACCAGAGAGTTCGACAATAAAGCTGATGTAGATTTTCTTAGGATTCATTGATTTCACCAAATCATAAGCCGCAGCCATCGTGCCACCAGTAGCGAGCAAATCATCGTGAAGCACCACCACATCGCCTTCAGCGATAGCGTCGCGGTGGATTTCGATAGTGTCCACACCATACTCCTTGCTGTACGACTTGCTGATAGTGTCGGCAGGCAGTTTTCCAGGCTTGCGCACAGGCACGAAGCCAGCGCCCAGATCGCGGGCAAGCACAGCGCCACCGATAAAGCCACGCGACTCGATGCCGACCACTTTGGTCACTCCGAGTCCTTCATAACGCTTTTTCAACTCCTCCGAAATAGTGCAGAGGGCATCCGCATCCTTGAATGCGGTAGTAAGGTCGCGGAAAATGATTCCCTTCTGAGGGAAATCATAGATGTCGCGGATTGTTTTTTTAACTTCTTCGAGTTTCATTGTTATTTTGTGTATTGATTATTCGCTTCAATTTGTTCCACGTGGAACACGGTTTTTTATCTTCCCAAAAGCAGCAACAGAATATTGATGTCGCTCGGCGATATACCTGGTATACGCGAAGCCTGCGCCACAGTTTCCGGGTCGATTTTCGTCAGTTTCTGCCGAGCTTCGGTTGAAATAGCCTTCACGTCGGCATAGACAATTTTTCCACGCAGCTTCACGTGTTCAAGGCGCGAAATTTTTTCGGCTATAAGTCGTTCGCGGTCGATATATCCCTGATATTTTATCAAGATTTCAGCCGACTCAACAATTTCCTCGCGACGCTGCTCCTCAATGCCGGCTATATGTTCGGCAAGCGGGCCGATCGCCTCGGCAAGCATAAAGATGTCGAGCTGCGGACGCAGTATGAGGTCGTAAAGTTTCACAGACTGTCTCAGCGGCGACAGCCCCTTCCCCTCCAGGAAAGGATTTATGCGCGCAGCCTTTACAGAGAAATTGCGTGCGAAATCGATAAGCGCGTCGCGCTGGCGTTTCTTCTCGATCATCAAATCATAGCGTTCGCGCGAAGCCAGTCCGATTTCAAAGCCACGCGGCGTAAGGCGCATATCGGCATCATCCTGACGAAGGAGGATGCGGTATTCGGCGCGCGACGTAAACATACGGTACGGCTCGTCGACCCCCTTTGTCACCAAGTCATCGATAAGCACACCGATATACGACTCGTCGCGGCCAAGCACAAACGGGTCTTTTCCCTCAGCCTTCTGATGGGCGTTGATTCCAGCCACCAGCCCCTGTCCGGCAGCCTCCTCATAGCCCGTCGTACCGTTCACCTGACCGGCGAAAAACAGTCCTGACACAAGCTTCGTCTCAAGCGTGTGGCGCAACTGCGTAGGGTCGAAATAGTCGTATTCTATCGCATATCCAGGGCGATAAATCTGCGCGTCGGCAAGAGCCGGAATCTTCTGCATAGCATTCACCTGCACCATCAGCGGCAACGACGAAGAGTAGCCGTTGAGATAATATTCCTGGGTAGTCTCGCCCTCCGGCTCAAGGAAAAGCTGATGCTGGTCCTTGTCGGCAAACGTGACAATCTTCGTTTCGATGCTCGGGCAATAGCGCGGCCCCACACTTTGGATCTGACCATTGAAAAGCGGCGAGTCGGGCAATCCCTCACGCAGCACGTCGTGCACCTCCGTATTGGTGTATACAATCCAGCACGGACGCTGCTTCAACCGGCGTTTCACATCCGGCAGATATGAGAACTTATGGAAATCGGAGTCGCCGTCCTGGCGCACAGCCTTGTCGAAATGCACCGTGCGGCCGTCAATGCGCACAGGCGTTCCCGTCTTCATTCTGCCCACCTCGAAACCAAGCCGGCGCAGTTGTTCAGAGATGCCGTGCGACGCAGGCTCAGAGATGCGTCCGCCACCGATTTTCACGCGGCCTATATGCATCAGACCATCGAGAAACGTACCAGCGGTCAGCACCACCGACTTCGCCTTGAACGTGACCCCCATAGCCGTGCGCACACCTCCTACCCTGCCGTCCTCGATGACAAGTTCCACAACAGAGTCCTGCCACATGTAAAGACGGTCGGTGTTCTCAATGCGGCTTCTCCAAGCCTCGATAAACTTCACGCGGTCGGCCTGCGCACGCGGACTCCACATCGCCGGACCCTTCGACCGGTTCAGCATCCTGAATTGTATCGAAGCCTCGTCGGTGACAATGCCCATCTGTCCGCCAAGAGCATCTATCTCTCTGACTATCTGACCTTTAGCAATACCACCTACAGCAGGATTGCAACTCATTTGGGCAATCTTGTTCATATCCATCGTGACGAGCAGCGTCTCCGAGCCCAAATTGGCTGAAGCACACGCCGCCTCACAGCCGGCATGACCGGCACCGACCACTATGACATCATATTCAAATTTCATTTTTTGCGAGCAATCATATTAGTCAGGATATCAAGCGATTCGTCCTCGTGGCGCTCCATAATCTCGCGCTCGCCCGGACCCTTGTCGTTGACCCCGCACAAGTGGAGAATGCCATGGATAAACACCCGATAGAACTCCCTCTCGTATGTGGCGCCAACCATTTCGGCATTTGAAGCCACCGTGTCGAGCGAGATGAAAATGTCGCCCGAAATTCTGTGCGGGCGGCTATAATCAAACGTTATGACATCCGTAAAATAATCGTGATTTAGAAATTGGCGATTGACCTCCAGGATTTTAGCATCGTTGCAAAAGATATACGAAATGTCGCCCAGAGATTTTCCAAAACCACGGGCCACCGCCTCAATCCATTCATGCATCAACGATTTGTCGACGCGAGGCATCTCAACGCCGTCTGTAAGTATAGTTAATTCTGCCATTTTCTGTTCAGAAGCACCGACAAAGATAGTGCAAAGTGCCTAAAACTCAAAATCCAACACCGTTTTTATCCTATCCAAAGAAGAAATAAGCCACGGCGACACCCGTAATCGAGCCCACCACATCAGCCATCAGCGCGAACGGGACTGCATAGCGCGTCTTTTTCACGCCCACGCTGCCGAAGTACACGGCAAGAATATAGAACGTAGTGTCGGTGCTGCCCTGGATGCATCCGGCGATACGCGCCACGAGCGAGTCGACGCCGAAATGATTTATCACATCGACCATCAAGCCACGGCTTCCCGTGCCGCTCAACGGCTTCATCAACGCTGTGGGCAGAGCCTCCACCCAAGTGGAGTCGAATCCCATCGCCTTCACCAGCTCGGACACCGCGCCCGTCATCACGCCCATGGCGCCCGAGGCACGGAACATCCCGATTGCCACAAGTATCGCCACAAGGTAAGGAATAATCATCACAGCCGTTTTAAAGCCATCCTTTGCCCCTTCTATGAAGTTTTCGTAGACATTGATGCGTTTTCTCACCCCGGCGCCTATAAACATCAGTATCACGCCGAAAAGGATAATGTTTGCGACAAACGAGCTGTAGCGCTGCATCTGCTCTGGCGTCAGAGTGGAGAAATACCACACCACGCCGACCACCACGGCAAGCAGACCTAAAAGCCACGTGAGAATCACGCGGTCGAAGATCTTGATGCGCTGTTTGAGGCACAGCGACACGATGCCGAAAAGCGTCGACACGAAGGTGGCTATCAGTATGGGCACAAACACGTCGGTGGGGTTTGCAGCGCCGCAACTTGCACGATACGTCATGATGCCGATAGGAATCAGCACGAGTCCGGAAGCGTTGAGCACCAGAAACATCAGCATCGCATCGGTGGCGGTGTCTTTCTTCGGGTTCAGCTCCTGCATGTGCTGCATAGCCTTCAGGCCGAGCGGCGTTGCGGCATTGTCGAGACCGAGCATGTTGGCCGAGATGTTCATGAAAATAGACCCCATCGCGGGATGGTTTTTCGGAATGCCCGGAAACAGGCGTGTGAACAACGGGCTCACCAGACGTCCGAAGAAAGGAATAACTCCCCCCTTCTCCCCTATCTTCATTATGCCCATCCATAACGACAGTACGCCCGTCAAACCCAGCGACAGCTCAAAAGCTGTCTTCGCCGAGTCGAACGATGAACTCATGACGCGCGACCAAATGTCGATATCTCCGTTGACAATCGATTCAAAAAGAGCAAAAACAAAAGTCAGGGCGAAAAATCCTATCCAAATATAGTTTAGAGCCATAAATTTCTTTTTCCTGAATAAAAATATGTGCAAATTTAGAAATAAATTCCATAGAATCAGCTTTTTTGCAAGCATTTTGACACCCGCAATTTTTCCGCGACTTTTTCAAAACACGCAAAAATCAACGCATTGCGTTGTAAATCAACAAACTAAGCCAAAAACAAGTTTCTGAGAATTTGAAATCCACAAACTACCCCACAGATTGTCAGCAATTTCAGAATTTTAAAAAGACACGCCAAGTGGACTTTTATCAACACTTTCCGCACAAACCACACATTTTTATAAATTCTTGGCGTTTTAGTAGATAAACCCATAAAAGTTTAACTATGAAGTTGGAAACAAAATCAACATTGTAATCGTTATAACATTAAACTAAATTCTAAAAAATATGGACAAATACATTTGCACAGTATGCGATTGGGTTTACGACCCAGAGATTGGCGACCCGGAACACGGCATCGCTCCAGGTACAAAATTTGAAGACATTCCCGACGATTGGGTATGCCCCCTCTGCGGAGTGGGAAAAGAAGACTTTGAAAAAATCGACTGATAAGACCCTTGCTTGGAGGCGGAACAATTTTTCTGTTCCGCCTTTTTTATTTTTCCGCTATATTTGCACATAAGAAACGTGCAACAATATGGAAAACAAAATAACGACCGCCGCAGAATGGCAGGCAGCGCTAAGCGCCGCAACGACACCAGGCAAAGCCGACACACTGAGCCGCTTTTTCAAGACCGGCAAAGGCGAATATGGCGAAGGCGACAAATTTATCGGGGTGATGGTGCCCGCCAACAGGCAAATAGCCAAACAAACCCTCGACGCCCCGCTGCAAACCGTAGCCGAGATGCTCGCCAGCGAAATCCACGAGCACCGGCTGTCGGCACTTCTGTCGCTCGTGGAGCGCTACCGGAAGGCGCGCAAAGACCCCGCAGAGAAACACCGGATAGCCCAGTTCTACCTCACCCACACCAACGGCATCAACAACTGGGATCTTGTAGACCTCAGCGCACCATATATTATAGGCGACCAGATAATGGAAGGCAACGACCCCACGCCACGCCTTCTCGACAGCGCCAACCTGTGGGAACAACGCATAGCCGTCGTGTCGACAATGCTGCCCATCCGCAACCGCCAGTTCGACACCGCCCTCCGCAACGTCGGCCATCTGCTCCAACACCCCCACGACCTGATGCGGAAGGCCAACGGCTGGATGCTCCGCGAAACGGGCAAACGCGACATTTCCACGCTGTTGCGTTTTCTCGACCTCCACGCAGCCACAATGCCCCGCACAACGCTGCGCTATGCCGTCGAACGGCTTGCTCCAGAGCAGAAGAAACACTATATGGAGATGAAAAAGCACACATCCAACAGTTTATAAAGATTAAATTACAGAAAAAATTCCGTGATTTTGTCGCTATTAGCGAAAAAATATATACTTTTGCACAGAATTTTAAAAAGGCAGAAAGAAGATTGTATAAATGACAGGTTTGTCAGTGCCTCTTGAATTGGCACTCTTTTTGCAATAAGAAATTTAGAGACAATTTTTTAACCCAAAATATTAACAAAAATGATTAAAGTAGGTATTAACGGATTTGGCCGTATCGGACGTTTCGTTTTCCGTGCAGCTCAAAACAGAAATGACATTCAAATCGTAGGTATCAACGACCTTTGCCCGGTTGACTATTTGGCATACATGCTCAAATATGATACAATGCACGGTCAATTCAACGGCACTATCGAGGCTGACGTTGAGAACAGCAAACTTATCGTCAACGGTAAGGAAATCCGCGTAACTGCAGAGCGCAACCCAGCTGACTTGAAGTGGAACGAGGTTGGTGCAGAATACGTAGTAGAATCTACTGGTCTTTTCTTGACAAAGGAAAAAGCTCAGGCTCACATCGAGGCTGGCGCTAAATACGTTGTTATGTCAGCTCCTTCAAAGGACGACACCCCAATGTTTGTTTGCGGCGTAAACTTCGACAAATACGAAAAGGGAACACAATTCGTTTCTAACGCTTCTTGTACAACAAACTGCTTGGCTCCTATCGCTAAGGTTTTGAACGACAAGTTCGGCATCGTTAACGGTTTGATGACTACAGTTCACTCAACTACTGCTACTCAGAAGACAGTAGACGGTCCTTCTTTGAAAGACTGGCGTGGTGGCCGTGCCGCTTCTGGCAACATCATCCCTTCAACTACTGGTGCTGCTAAGGCTGTAGGTAAAGTAATCCCTGAGTTGAACGGCAAATTGACTGGTATCTCTATGCGCGTTCCTACTTTGGACGTTTCTGTAGTTGACTTGACAGCCAACTTGGCTAAGCCAGCATCTAAGGAAGCTATCTGCGCTGCTATGAAGGAAGCTGCAGAAGGCGAATTGAAGGGTGTACTTGCTTACACTGAGGATGCAGTTGTTTCTTCAGACTTCTTGGGCAACACTCACACTTCTATCTTCGACGCAAACGCAGGTGTTTACTTGACTGACACTTTCGTTAAGGTTATCTCTTGGTACGACAACGAGATCGGTTACTCTAACAAAGTTCTTGAGCTTATCGCTCACATGGCTAAGGTTAACGGTTAATCCGACTATACGTCATAGCAAAACAAAGCGGAGCTCCTCCATGGTGTTCCGCTTTTTCTTTTTATTCCAAACTAAAACAGCATCTTATGAAAAGACTTCTTTTTAGCTTGTGCGCGACGGTAGCCCTATGCGCAAGCGCATACGCCTCGCCACATTCCTACATCGAGGCCGACAGCATCACCGACAATATGCAGGACTTCAACTATCTGACATCATACACAGAGGCAAACTATGCGGCATTCCCGGCCATAATAAGCAATGGCTTCAGCTCACAATACAACGCCATGAAAACATCGCTGAAAGAAGCTGTAGGTTCGGGCAGCATGGGAATCAGGCAAGCCGCCTGCGAGTATGCTTTCTGGTTTAATTCCATGTTTGACGCCCACTATTATGTTGACGCCCACCTTTTCTGGCAGGTCTATAAAAGAAAAGACACTCCCGACTACAAAGGCTTGATGAAATATGAACCGCAGAAATTAAGCACCCGCATCGACAAGCGGTCGTACTTGATCCGTGTGCCGTCGTGTGCCGGCAACAATCCCACTTTTGAATGGATGGCGAATGCTGTTAACGACTTCCAAAACAGCAAATGCAAGAATCTAATAATCGACATCCGTGGAAACATGGGCGGCGCCGACGCCTTTTGGGCTCCTCTAATCCCGCTGCTGATAGACCACAAGGCACTCGTCCCGGAAGAATATTGGTTTAGAAACACGTATGCCAACCGTTCCGACAATTCCATGAAGGACTGGGTGAGTCAGCTAATCACAGACGACAATGCCGACAAGTCGTTTCTGCTGCTCGGCTCCGATGAAGATGACAACGATGATGAAGAAATTCCGGCACACGACGCAAAGATCCACATATCATTCATCATCGACCGACGAACAGCCAGCGCGGCAGAGACCATACTGAGGGTGGCACAGAATTTCACCTCGCGTGAACGATACACAATCTACGGCAAGGAAAACAGCGCCGGAGCGGCATATACAGGCAATCTCATACCGTTTCATCTTCCCCACAGCCGAATCCAAGTGTTCTATCCGGTCACTGTGTCGTCCACTTTTCTGAGCGACAAGCATCACAACGGAGCGTCAGGAATACGACCCGACGTGAAAATCGATTTGCCATATCCAGAAACGCTATCCGACAACATCGACAGTTGGGTGACGTCAGTAGCCCGACAGAAATGACACGCACGCCTTTATAGCCGTCGCCCGCGCCGCCGTTGATTCAACGACGGCGCATTTTGTAAAGGAACAACGCCAACAGCGCAAACGCCGCCACAATGCCGGCAACGTTGCCAACAACCTGCGGCATCGCCAGTCCGCCAACCTTGTACGGAGCCACACACAGATAGCAGACACACACATCGGTGAGAAACATCGCCGGCACCGTCATAATCCAATGCACCTTGCCACTGCGCGCAAGGAATGCCGCCGCCGTCCAGAGCGTCACCGTGGCAAGAATCTGATTGGAGATGCCCACATATTTCCATATCGTCGAGAAATCCATAAAGCAGCACACATAAGCCACCACAAAAATCGGCACCGACACCATCAGGCGGCTGACCAGCTTCTTCTGGCTGAAGCGGAACGCCTGCGCCACGATAAGACGCATGCTGCGGAACGCCGTGTCGCCCGACGTTATCGGACATGCCACCACACCAAGGATTGCGAGCACCGCACCCACGCGTCCGAGCCACGAATTACAGATTTCGTTGACCATAACCGCCGGAGTCTTGCCTGCATCGGCAGCGGCGTTGAGCCCCTCAGGTCCACCGAAATAAGCAATTGCGGCAGTAGCCCAAATCAGAGCCACAATGCCCTCGCTGACCATCGCCCCGTAGAACACCGGACGTGCATATTTCTCGTTGGCCATACACCTTGCCATCAGCGGCGACTGGGTGGCGTGGAATCCGGAAATCGCGCCACAAGAAATCACCACAAAAAGCATTGGAAACAGAATGTTGGCATCCGGATTGCTATGGAAGTTGCGCAGCGAATCCGCCGTCAGCTCTTTCATCTCAACAGCGCCCGTAGCATCTCCATAAATCAGATATGCACCTACGCCGAGCGCCATAAACAGTAGCGCACCGCCCATAAACGGATACACCTTGCCGATAATCTTGTCGATGGGCAACAACGTGGCAAAAACATAGTATGCGAAGATAACCCACAACCACAGCGTCATGTCCCAGCCCGTGAGCCGCGCCAGCAGTTCCGCCGGACCGTTGACAAACGACACCCCGACAGCCAGCAGCAAAAATGCGGCAAACACAATCAGCACCTGCCGCATCCTCTTGCCGAGGTATGTGCCAACAATCTCGGGCAAATCCTTGCCATCATTGCGCAGCGAAAGCATACCCGAGAAAAAGTCGTGCGCGGCGCCCATAAAAATGCAGCCCACCACAATCCACAGATAGGCCATCGGTCCGTAGGCGGCACCCATAATGGCGCCGAATATCGGACCCAGTCCGGCAATGTTGAGAAACTGAATCACGTACATGCGCCACGGTTTCAGCTCCTGATAGTCGACACCGTCGGCAAGACGCTTAACAGGCGTGTCGCGCTCGGCCGACACACCGAAATAGCGCTCCACAAAGCGCCCATAGGTAAAATAGCCCGCCACAAGCAGGCAAATCGATACTAAAAACGTTGTCACAGCTTATATTTATTACAAAAACATCCGCAAATTTAATCATTTTATAACCATTAAAACAATCTCACGAAGCATTTATCCAACAAATCCAATAAAAAACGCAGATGATTATCCTTTGGCATTTTGCTCAAAATTCAAGATATAATGCGTAACTTTGCAGAAAGATTGTGGGGCTGCGATGCAGAAATACAAAGCAGTCCTGTTTTTTATAAAACTATTTCTTCAATCGTAATGGAACACATTTCTCAAAGAATCCAAGCTTTGTCGCCATCAGCAACATTGGCGATGTCGCAAAAGAGTAACGAACTGAAGGCTCAAGGAGTCGACGTGATCAACCTTTCTGTGGGCGAACCCGACTTCCACACCCCTGACCACATCAAGGAAGCCGCCAAGAAAGCCATCGACGAAAACTTCACGTTCTACACACCGGTTGCCGGCTACATGACCCTTCGCAAGGCCATTGCCGCAAAGATGAAAAACGAGAACGGTCTCGACTTCGCTCCCGAACAGATTGTGGTGTCGGGCGGCGCAAAACAGTCTTTGTGCAATGTGATCCTCGCCACAATCAACCCCGGCGACGAGGTGGTTATCCCCACTCCGGCATGGGTAAGCTATGTGGAAATGGTGAAACTCGCCGAGGGCAAGACAGTGACTGTGCCAGCCGGCGTGGAACAGGACTTCAAAATCACGCCCGAGCAACTTGAGGCAGCAATCACACCGCGCACACGCATGCTGCTGCTCTGCTCGCCGTCGAACCCTACGGGCAGCGTCTACACACACGACGAGCTGAAAGCCCTTGCCGACGTGCTTGCAAAATATCCCGACATCCTCGTGCTGTCAGACGAAATCTACGAGCATATCAACTTCACCGGCAAATTCGCGTCGATTTCGGAATTTGACGCCGTGCGCGACCGCACAATCATCGTCAACGGTGTGTCGAAGGCATACGCCATGACAGGATGGCGCATCGGCTTCATCGCCGCGCCTCTGTGGGTGGCAAAAGCCACAACAAAGCTTCAGGGTCAATACACGTCAAACCCTTCGTCAATCGCCCAAAAGGCAGCCGAGGCCGCCTACACCGGCTCGCAGGAGTGCGTCGAGACAATGCGCCAGGCATTCGAACGACGCCGCGACCTCGTGGTGAGCCTGCTCAAAGAAATCCCGGGTCTGCGCATCAACCATCCGCAGGGCGCGTTCTACATTTTCCCGGAAGTGTCGGCATACTTCGGCAAAGCCGACGGCGACCGCCGCATCAACGACGCCAACGACTTGGCGATGTATCTGCTTGAGGTGGGACACGTGGCAACAGTCAGCGGCGACGCGTTCTGCGCACCAGGCTATATCCGACTCAGCTACGCCACCAGCGACGACAACATCCGCGAGGCTGCGCGCCGCATTGCCCAAACACTTGCACGATTGAAATAGAAAAAGAAAGAAAAAAGCGACATAATGGGAGGATTTTTTGGAACAATCTCGCAACAGGCATGCAAAGCAGACCTGTTCTACGGGACCGACTACAACTCACATCTGGGCACGAGGCGCGCCGGAATGGCTACCTACGACCCGCAACGCGGATTCATCCGCAAAATCCACAGTCTCGAAAGTACATATTTCCGCACCAAGTTTGAATGCGAGTTGCCTTTCTTTGAAGGCAACTCGGGCATTGGTGTAATCAGCGACACCGACCCGCAACCCATCATCTTCAACTCCCACCTCGGCAAATTCGCCATCGTCACAGTGGCTAAAATTGCAAACATCGACGAGCTGGAGAAAAGAATGCTCGCTGCAAACCACCACTTCGCCGAACTCAGCTCGGGCAAAATCAACCAGACCGAACTCGTGGCACTGCTCATCACCGAGGGACGCAACTTCGTGGAAGGCATTGAAAACGTCTACAACAGCGTGAAGGGCTCTTGCTCAATGCTGCTGCTCACAGAAAACGGCATTATCGCCGCACGCGACAAACTGGGACGCACGCCGATAGTAATAGGCAAGAAAGACGGAGCATACGCCGCTTCGAGCGAGTCGACATGTTTTCCGAATCTCGACTATCAAATCGACCGCTACATCGGTCCGGGCGAGATTGTGCGCATCACAGCCGACGGCGTGGAGCAGCTGCGCAAGCCCAACGAGGAGATGCAGATATGCTCGTTCCTCTGGGTCTACTACGGCTTCCCCACATCGTGCTATGAAGGAGTCAACGTGGAGAAAGTGCGCTTCGACAGCGGCGTGGAGATGGGACGCTCTGACAACAGCGACGTGGACTGCGCCTGCGGCATCCCCGACAGCGGCGTGGGCATGGCGCTGGGATATGCCGAAGGCAAAGGTGTGCCCTACCATCGCGCCATCGCCAAGTATACCCCCACATGGCCCCGCAGCTTCACACCGAGCGACCAGTCAATGCGCTCGCTCGTGGCAAAAATGAAACTCATCCCCAACCGCGCGATGCTCGACGGCAAACGCCTGCTCTTCTGCGACGACTCGATTGTGAGAGGCACTCAGTTGCGCGACAACGTCAAGGTGCTCTACGACTACGGTGCCAAGGAGGTGCACATGCGCATCGCCTGTCCGCCGTTAATCTACGGATGCCCTTTTATCGGATTCACGTCGTCGAAGAGCGACATGGAACTGATAACGCGGCGTATCATCGAGGAATTTGAGGGCGACGGAAGCAAGAACCTCGACAAATATGCCACCACCGACTCTCCCGAATACAAGCGTCTGGTGGAGGAAATACGCCGTCGGTTCAACCTCACATCTCTGCGGTTCAACACGATAGAGACATTGATAAAAGCAATCGGTCTGCCGAAATGCAAGGTGTGCACACACTGCTTCGACGGCAGCAGCCATTTCTAACCAGCCTATGCCCACGACCGTCTGTGTATATTGCGCTTCGAGCCAGGATGTCGACTTCCGGTATCTTGACGCCGCCTATCGCCTCGGCGCGGCTCTTGCCCGTGCGGGAGCGACCGTTGTGTGCGGCGCAGGCAACCAGGGACTGATGCGCAATCTTGCCGACGGATGTCTCGACAACGGTGGCAAGGCGGTGGGCGTGATTCCGAAATTCATGGCCGACAACGGATGGGGATACGACGCTCTGACACAAACCGTCGTGACTCCCGACATCCACACCCGCAAAGAGCGGATGGCAGCTATGGCCGACGCTGTTGTCGCCCTTCCCGGAGGATGCGGCACCCTTGAGGAACTCCTCGAAATCATAACTTGGAAGCAGCTCGGCCTATACAAAGGCAAAATCGTGATTGTAAACACCGAAGGATTCTTCACGCCTCTGCTGCAGATGCTGCAGCGCTGCGTGGACGAGGGATTCATGAAACAGTCGCACAAAACGCTGTGGACGGTGGCGGAAACTCCGGAGAAAGCATCGTCGGAAGCTCTCGCTGCCGACAAATCAATTGTTGAACCAAAAAGATAGAACAGTATGCCCGACAGTCTGAACATAGCAAGTCAGCAGCACACGGCCGACATGGCGGAAACCGTGGGAAACCACAGTTTCCACCACCACCATGTCTACAAGCCTGCCCATCCCGGTGGGCTGACCGACTCGCTGCCTGCGGCGGCAACCGGTCTGAAACCCCTTGCCACTTACCCTCTTGTCGACGACCGTCAGGGCGAGATGCCCGAAGAGTACCACCAGACACCAGCCGACTCGTCGATAATGATCACGCTGCTTGTGGTGTCGTTCCTGCTCATAGCCTACTGCTACAAGAAAGGCTCCAACTTCTTCCAGAAAATACGCCACGGACTCTACTCCGTGAAGCGCACCGAGAACCACCTCGACGAGCATACGTCGAACGAGACGCTGCTGCTGACGGCACTTATCGCCGTAGCCGTGATTATGGAAGGCATCGTGGTCTATTCCGCCGCCCTGCAATGGCTGCCGCAGGCACAGTCGATGTCGATGCCGCTCCTCACCTCGCTGTCGGTTGCCGTGGCCGCCGGTTTCTACCTGTTCCAGCTTATTTGCGTGTCATTCACAGGCTACGTTTTCGCAAGCCGCGTAGACACCCGCCTATGGCTGCAAGGCTACAACTCAACACAGATTTTCCTCGGGCTCGCACTCACTCCGCTGGCTCTCGTTATGCTCTTTGCACCAGAGCATAACGAAATCTCCATAACTTTGGCGGTATACTTATACATCATTGCAAAAGGAGTGTTCTTCATTAAGAGCATTAGAATTTTTTATGCCAATTTGTTTCAGTACGTCTATTTTATTTCGTACCTTTGCGCCGTGGAAATTGCTCCATTAACTTTCTTTTACAATTGGAGCCTGTTTTAAAGGTCAAACGCAACAAAATGGTTAAAGTCAACAAAATATTAGTATCTCAGCCCAGACCATCCTCAGATAAATCCCCATATTTCGACATTGAGAAGAAGTATGGCGTCGAAATTGTATTCAGACCGTTTATCAAAGTGGAGGGGTTGACATCAAAAGAATTCAGACAGCAGAAAATATCGCTCCCGGAGCACACCGCTGTCATTTTCACCGCAAAATCTGCAATCGACCATTTCTTCCGCATCGCAGAAGAAACCCGCTTCAACGTGCCCGAGACAATGAAATACTTCTGCACCACGGAGGCAATCGCCCTCTATCTGCAGAAATACACCATCTACCGCAAACGCAAGATTTTCTTCGGAAAATCGGGCAAACTCGACGATTTGATTCCTCAAATCACCAAGCACAACGGAGAGAAATACCTATACGTAGTGTCGGAAGTGCAGAAAAACGACGGAGAAAGCGTTTTGGAGAAAAACAAGGTGAACTACACGCGCGCCGTGATGTACCGCACCGTCAGCAACGACTTTCAGGAAGGCGAGGCTTTCGACTACGATATGCTCATCTTCTTCAGCCCGACAGGCATCAAGTCGCTGCAGAAAAACTTCCCCAACTTCGAGCAGGGTGACATCAAAATCGGCTGCTTCGGCGCACAGACCGCCAAAGCCGTGACCGACGCCGGGCTGCGCCTCGACATCGAGGCTCCAACAGCCAACGCCCCGTCGATGACCGCCGCCCTTGAACAATATTTGAAGGAAAACAACAAATAATCAAGCGGCAATCCCACCCTCTGAGGTGGGATTGCTGATTTCAAAACGGATATGTCGGAACTCAGTCTTCACAAAACGGAAAAACTCTGCAGCCGCACGGCTGTCAACCGACTTTTCGCCGAGGGCAAACCGGCGAAAGCCTATCCTTTGCGCGCCGTCTACAACGAAAGCAACCGCACATACGGCGCAGCGGCACAATTCATGATAACGATTCCGAAAAAGAAAATCCGCAAAGCCGTGGGACGCGTGCTTCTGCGCCGCCGTGTGCGCGAGGCATACCGTCTCAACCGCCACCTGCTGATGCCAGCCCTTGAGTCAACCGGCAAGAAGGTGGACATCGCCTTTATCTACGTCAGCGACGAAGCGAAGTCGTACCATTCAATTGAGAAGCGCGTACAAGCCATTTTAAGCGCCGTAGCTGCCGGAATCTCACAAGAACAACAAACAGACCGCCAATGATGCGAAAGCTGCTCACACGGCTTCTGACGGCGTTGATACGATTCTATCAGACCGCCATCTCCCCGATGTTTCCACCGGCATGCCGCTACACGCCCACCTGCTCGCAATATGCCATAGAAGCCATCCGCAAACACGGACCGCTGAAAGGGACGTGGCTTGCCGTGAAGCGCATCTGCCGCTGCCATCCGTGGGGCGGAAGCGGCTATGACCCTGTACCATAGCCTATGCTCATCGACTGCCACACACACGACACCACACGCACCGATGCAATCATCAGCGTGAGTCCAGCCCTCTTCCGTCCAGAAGAAGGCAAGCATTATTCCGTGGGCATACATCCGTGGGAGACCGGCGCGACACCTAATTTTGAGCTGCTTGAGCGCGCCGCAGCACATCCGTCGGTCGCAGCCATAGGCGAGACTGGCGTAGACCGTCTGCGCGGAGCCGGCATCGACACGCAAACCGACGTTTTCCGCCGCCACATCGCCCTGTCGGAATCGCTGCGCAAACCATTGATACTGCATGTGGTCAAGGCCCTCGACATAATCCTCGCCGTCAAAAAGGAATGCCGCCCGGCGATGCCATGGATCTGGCACGGATTCCGCGGCAATGCCACTATGGCCAAGCAGCTTGCCGACAACGGCATCCTTCTCTCGCTCGGCAGCCATTTCAACACCGACGCCGCGGCGTCGATACCGGCAGACAAACTGCTCGTCGAAACCGACGAGTCGACGGCAGGCATAAACGAAACAGCGGCACGCATCGCCGCGTGCCGCCACATATCTTTGCCCGAAGTCATTGCCCTCGCCTCTGAAAATCTTCAGCGCGCCGTGGCATACACCGTGTAGTCGTAGAACGTCGGACTCGTGGAGAAATACATATAGCGTCCGTCATAGCGATAATAACACATCGTGTTGCCGTATTCCGGATTTTCGTACGACAGATACAGCCTGCCACCCGAACGGATGTCCCACAAGAAAGGTTCATCCCACAAATGGCCGCGCCGGTCGTAGTAAGAGTAACAGCCCGTTCCGTCGGAATAGAACGTATAGTAGTCCACCTGGTAGTCGTAGACCGGCTGTCCGCCCGACTCCACCAACTGCCAGCTGCCCACAAGGTCGCTGAAATAGTATTCTTCATCGTCGCACGACGACACCGACACGCCGACAGCGACAACCAGCATAATAGCCAATAACTTAAGTTTCAGTTTATCCGTTTTCATTGTTTGCCTTTTTAGTTTTATCAGAATACAAACTTAACCATTTTTCTTTAAACAACAACCTTTACGCCCATTATGTTGATTTTTCCGCCGAATTAACAGGGTTTAAGCACAAAAAATGTAACCAAATTTGGTTACATTGCTCAAAATTGCTATATTTGCAACGCTATGTATGAACAATACCTAAATTATCCGCACATTCCTTGCAATGCCGTTTTAAAACGCATTATGCAAAAAGAGCGACTAAGCCAACGAGAGCTGGCAAGGCGCTCCGGCATCGTGCCACAACGAATAAACGACCTACTTTCCGAACGCAGGCGCATAACGGCAGACATGTCTATCAAATTAGAAAAGGCTTTAGGAATACCACACACGGGCTACTTTTATATTATACAAGCCAACCACGACGTTTATCTTGTTGAAAAGCAATTGCAGACACACCCTATAGCGAATACATTCAGAAAAGAACTGTTTTGGGACACAGACAAAAGCGGCCTTGATTGGGTATCCAACCGCCAATGGATAATACAACGCGTTTTTGAATATGGAAACGACAAAGAAATTCTTGCCACAATAGAATTCTACGGCAAAGCGACCACATTAAAAACACTCAGAGACATAAAGTCAGAGTGGAAAAAAGAGACAAGATTGGCTAACATCAAAAAATTTCTGGAATGAGCAAACTCCACCTAAACACCATCTCCAGCCCTCTTGGAGATGCCCTTGTAAAAATCATGCAGACAAGTGCTTTCAACCCTTTCTATTTAGCAGGAGGGACAGCCTTGTCATTACAAAGAGGGCATCGCCAATCCATTGACATCGATTTGTTTACAGACATTGAATACGGCACACTCAACACAACAGGATTATCCGATGCGTTGCTCCATCTATTTGCAAGAGTAGACAGAGTAGAAGAATTAACACAACGGCAAATGGTCTACTCAATGTATGTCGGAAACGAGCCAGATGAAATGATCAAGTTAGACTTATGTTACGATGAGCACCCTATATTCAACCCGATTAACAAAAACGGCATACGGATGGCTGACGAACGCGACATTGCCGCAATGAAAATCGAAGCCATAACCCAAACGAACCAACGGAAAAAAGACTTTTGGGATATCCACGATTTGCTTGAGACATACACTCTTGAGGACCTGCTGAATTTCCATGAAAAGCGCTACCCGTGGGGACACGACAGAAACAACATTTTAAAATCAATAGAACGGTGCAATCAAACGACTGACAATACCGATGTGATATGCCTTAAAAATAAATACTGGGAATTTATTGTTGAGGATTTGATGGACGCCGTTGCCAATCTCTGATTTTTCCGCCGAATTAACAGGGTTTAAGCACAAATATTTACGATTAACGACATCAAGATATTATCTTTGCAAATTGAAATTGTCGACAATAACAAAACAATGAAAAGATACAATCTAATCAACAACTCGCTCGGCTGGGTGATTTTCGCAATCGCCACCGTCACCTATATGCTGACGCTTGAGCCGACCGCAAGTTTCTGGGACTGCGGCGAGTTTATCTCGCAAGGCTACAAACTCGAAGTGGGACACCCGCCCGGTAACCCGATTTTCATGCTCACAGCCAACTTCTTCACGCACTTTGCCTCCAGCCCTTCACAGGTGGCACTGTGTGTCAACGCCATGTCGGGACTGCTCAGCGCCGGATGTATCCTGCTGCTGTTCTGGACAGTAACCCACCTCGTGCGCCGTCTAATCACCAAAGACGGTCAAGAGGAATATTCGTGGATGCAGATAGCACTGATTATGGGCAGCGGCGTCTGTGGCGCCCTCGCCTATGCCTGGAGCGACACGTTCTGGTTTTCAGCCGTAGAGGGCGAAGTCTACGCCTTCTCTTCGTTCTGCACCGCCCTGACGTTCTGGCTTATTCTTAAATGGGAAAACCGCAGCGAAGAGCCCCACAGCGACCGCTATCTCGTGGCAATTGCCTACGTAATAGGCGTTTCGGTGGCAGTCCATCTGCTCAACCTGTTGTGTATTCCGGCGATTATCCTTGTCATCTACTACAAGAAATTCAAGGAAACCACCGCCAAAGGATCGCTCATCGCACTGCTCATCTCGTTCGGCATCATCGTGTTTATCCTCTTCGGACTCGTTCCGGGCTTCGTTGAGATTGCACAATACTCCGAACTGCTGTTTGTCAACAAATTAGGCATGCCGTTCAACACCGGTGTGATTGCCTACGCGCTGATATTCGTAGGCTTGCTCGTGTGGACGGTCTACTCCTTCCACAAGCAAAACAGCGCCAACCAGATGCGCTGGTCGTTCCTGCTCACCACATTCTTCTCGGGCATCCTGTTCATTGGCAGCAGCATGCTCATCCCGATTGTGCTCACAGCGGCACTTGCGTTCTATCTCTTCGGAGTATGCAAAAAAATACCGGTAAGAATACTCTACAACACAGCACTCTACATCGCTGTGATATTTGTGGGCTACTCTTCTTATGCCCTCATTCTTATCCGCTCCAACGCGCAGACACCGATGGACCAGAACTCCCCCGACAACGTGTTTGCCCTCGGCAGCTACCTTAACCGCGAGCAGTATGGCAAGACTCCGCTGCTCTATGGCCCAACCTACGCGTCGCCCGTAGAACGCGACGACACCGGCGCGGCGGTGATGACAAAAGCCAGCAAATACGTGAAGGAGGTAAAGGTATCTCCCGACGAGCCTGACCGTTACAAAGAAATCGACGACAACTACAACACCGAATATTCTTATCCGTCGTCGACAAAGATGCTGTTCCCACGCCTTTACGACAGCAGCGCCAAAGACAAATACCTACGCTGCATGGGCTCTATCGACACGCATCCTGTGGAAACAGGCAGCAGCGTTGTCGATGTGCCTACATTCTCTGAGAATATACGCTACTTCTTCCAGTACCAGCTCAATTACATGTATTGGCGCTACTTCCTCTGGAATTTTGCCGGCCGTCAGAACGACCTGCAGGGCCAAGGCGAAATCAACCACGGCAACTGGATCAGCGGCATTCCGTTTATCGACAACGCCCGCCTCGGCGACCAGGATATGCTCCCCGACGACTTGAAAAACAACCCCGGACGCAACGTGTTCTACATGCTTCCGCTGCTGCTCGGACTCATCGGACTGCTTTGGCAGGCATACTGCGGCAAGCGCGGCATCGAGCAATTCTGGGTGGTGTTCTTCCTGTTCTTCATGACGGGAATAGCCATCGTGCTGTATCTCAACCAGACCCCTGAGCAGCCACGTGAACGCGACTACGCATACGCCGGCTCATTCTATGCCTTTGCCATCTGGATCGGCATGGGCGTGACTGGTCTTTACAAACTGCTGTCGTATGCCGTGCGCAAGGTTTCTTGCAAAAAAGAAAGCAAAAACGGCTTTGAGGTGACCGACGCTGAAAAGAAAGTCCGTCCGGCTCTTGTCGTTGCGGCAGTGGCATTCGGCATATTCGTTCCGCTCCAGATGGTAAGCCAGACATGGGACGACCACGACCGCAGCGGACGCTATGCCTGCCGCGACTTCGGCATGAACTACCTGTCGAGCGTAGACAAAGACGGCATCATCTTCACCTCCGGCGACAACGACACCTTCCCGCTCTGGTATGCACAGGAAGTGGAAGGCTACCGCACCGACGTCAGAGTGGTCAACATGTCGTATCTCGCAACCGACTGGTATATGGCACAGATGCGCCGTCCTGCCTACGAATCGGCTCCTCTGCCAATGCAGGCAAACGCTCAGACATTCGCCTACGACCAGCATTTGTTCGGACTGCTCTACACATACGACGTCGACGGCAACCCGTCGTTCAACAATCCAAACCGCCAGGTTTCGACGCTGACTTCAATAGCCAACTACTACAGCCTGCCGTCGGCCGAAGGTTCGGGCGACACAAGCTTCAACTACCCGAACATGTTTATCCCTGTTGACCGCGCCAAGATTGTTGCCAACGGTGTGGTTCCCGCCGACATGAGAAACAATGTGGACAGCAACATTCCCGTCAATCTGCTCAAGGATCAATACATTACGAGCAAAGACGGATACACTCTGTCGTCGGCGAAGGCTATGCAGCTCGACATCATCTCGTCGATGGTGGCTCAGGGATGGAAACGCCCGGCATATTTCGCAATCACGATTCCTGATGAGTACTACTCTTACTTCGAGAATCAAGACGGCGGCTACAAATTCACGACATCGGCAGGTATGGCATACGCTCTTACTCCTATCAACATGTTGGCATACAAGAGCGTAGGATCTGGCTACACCGACAAGGCATACCGCAACATCACCGAGCACTACCGCTGGGGCGGACTCGACAAAGCCACTCCCGGCAACGTGCCTTACTACGACGAGACGGCGGCGCGGATGGTCAACTCCACGCGTATTTCGATTGTCGAAGCCGCACAAAACCTCATAAAAGAGGCTGAGATGGCAGCAGACCTGAAGGAACACAACGACTCGTTGAAAGTCGACGTTCCGGCACGCGTGATGACCGACGGATTTATCGCCGACCGCTACAACAAGGCGCGCACACTGCTCCACCTGATGGAACAGAAGTTGCCGTGGTTTGCCGTGAATGCAAGTTTCTCAATAATTGAAGACACAGCAAGCGCATACTTCACCATCGCACATGCCACCGGCAACAGCGACGACATGAAGCGCGGATCGCAGCTGATGGAGCAACTGCTCACCAACTACGCCCAGTATATGCGCTACTACAACAGTCTGTCTGCCGACTTGAAGGGCTGTCTGACCAACATCGACGACTATCTCTATCAAGACGCCGGCTATCTGAAATTGTTTGAGACATATATGCTCGCCAACCCATCTGCCGCCAAGAAACTGTTTGTGAAGCTCGACAAGCAGGGATTGAACCTGTGGTACGGTTTCGAACGCGCCGCGCTGAGAGTGCTGCACAGCAGCTCGGCAAGCGCCGCCCAAAACATCGTGTACTCATTCCCAACCTATGCGAGAATGTTCCCGAAAGAGGCACAGGATTTCCTGATGAAACACGACAATTTCTACACAGTGATGACACAGCTGATGGAACAAAGCAACTCATAAAACACTGAATGACAGAAAGAAGCTATAACTACATAAACAATCTGACGGGGTGGGTGACCTTTGCCATAGCGGCGGTCACCTACCTTCTCACACTTGAACCGTCGGCAAGTTTCTGGGACTGTCCTGAATACATAGCGCAAAGCTATGCACTCGAGGTGGGACACGCTCCCGGCAATCCGTTTTTTGCGCTGACAGCACGCTTCTTCAGCAATTTCGCATCGTCGCCCGACAAGGTGGCTGTGTGCATCAACGCTATGTCGGCACTGCTCAGCGCCGCCACGGTCATGCTGCTGTTCTGGACTATAACCCACTTCGCACGGCGGCTGCTGTGCGGTGTGGGCAAACCCGTCAGTACACGACGCCAGATGGCACTCATCGTTGGCAGCGGCATCTGCGGCGCCCTCGCGTTCACATGGAGCGACACATTCTGGTTTTCAGCCGTGGAGGCGGAAGTTTATGCCTACTCTTCTTTCTGCACCGCCCTCACCCTGTGGCTCGTGCTGAAATGGGAAAACCGCATCAACCAGCCCGGCAGCGACCGCTGGCTTGTGGCTATAGCCTATGTTGTAGGTCTGTCGATAGGCGTGCATCTGCTCAACCTGCTCTGCGTTCCGGCAATAGCGCTTGTGGTGTACTACCGCAAGGTTGACCGCACACACTGGTGGACCACTCTGCCCGTGCTCGTGCTGTCGCTCGCCATCGTCATGTTTATCCTCTACGGCCTTGTTCCCGGCTCGCTCCATCTGGCTCAATATGCCGAACTTCTGTTTGTCAACCGTCTTGGAATGAGTTTCAACAGCGGATGGCTCATTTACATAGCCACATTCGCCGCCATTGCCGTCTGGACAATCATCGAGCTTCATCAGCAGCGCAACGCGCTGAGAATGAAGGTTTCATTCCTGCTGCTTGTGGCAGTGTCTGGCGTGCTTATGATTGCCGGAGAAAATCTCTACGTGCCAGCCACAATGCTTGTGGTAGCCGTGGTTTATTTCTTCTTCTATTGCCCCACCCTCCCGGTGCGCGTGATGAACAACATCGCGCTCTATATTGTCGCCATCATGATAGGATTCTCCTGCTACGCCATCGTACCCATTCGCTCCAACGCCGACACGCCGATGAACGTGAACCGTCCGAACAACCCGTTCGACCTTGAATCCTACATCTCCCGTGACCAGTTTGGCTCGGCGCCACTGTTCTACGGCCCGGTCTACACTGCGTCTTCCGACCTTATGCAGCGCGACAAGAACGGCAGGGCAATAACAAAAATCAAGAAACACCGCTATAAGCAGAAGGTAAAATCCAACCCCTCTGAACCAGACAGTTATATCGAGATTTCTCCGGTAAGGGAAACAAAGTACGCACCGGAAATCTATATGTTCCTTCCGCGCATCTACGCCCCGTCGTGCGCCGATGAATACAGCAGCTGGGTGGGCGGCATCACGCCTACCGAAATCGATGCCCACGTGCAGCACGGCGACTCGGTGAAGACCGTCAAAGTGCAGATGCCGTCGTATTGGGACAACATCAAATACTTTGCCATCTATCAGTTCAGCCAAATGTACTGGCGCTATATGATGTTCAACTTCGTCGGCCGCCAGAACGACATCAACGGCAACGGCGAGGTGACCCAGGGCAACTGGCTGTCGGGAGTGCCCGTTGTCGACAATCTGCGGCTCGGCGACCAGCAGTTGCTGCCGGCAGAATTCGGTACCGACAACGAGGGTCACAACCTCTACTACGGCATCCCTCTGCTGCTCGGACTGATAGGCTTGGCTTGGCAGGCGCGCGGCGGACACGAAGGCAAACGCCAGGCTTGGGTGATTTTCATGTTGTGGTTCATGACGGGAATAGCCATCGTGCTTTATCTCAACCAGACCCCTGGACAATGCCGCGAACGCGACTACTCGTTTGTCGGCTCGTTCTATGCCTACGCCATCTGGATTGGACTCGGCGTGATAGGCTTGGCGCGGATGCTGTTTAAAATCTACCGCCGTCTTTTCGACAACGCACACCGCCGTTTTGAGCGTATAGCCACATATATAGGCCTCGCCGCAGGCATAATCGTGCCGCTGCAGATGGTGAGCCAGACATGGGACGACCACGACCGCAGCGGGCGTCTCCTTTGCCGCGACTACGGCCACGACCTGCTCGTCAGCTGCGACCGCGACGCCATCCTGTTCAACAGCGGCGACAACCTGTCGTTTCCGTTGTGGTACACCCAGGATGTTGAAGATTTCCGCACCGACGTGCGCACTCTCAACACCGACTACCTCAACTCGCATTGGTACATCGCTCAATCGTGCTATCCCTACTTCGACAGTAAGCGCATACCGCTGACCGGCAATGTGGATTTCTATGCCTACAACTACCACCGCGGCAACACCCTGCTCGCCGACACAACCGCCGTCGATGCCATTGACCAGCTAAAGGCATTCTACGACAAAAATTCTACGACATACGGCAAAATCAGCCCGTTGCTCACCATCGATGTCGACACAACGGCACTGTTGCGCCAAGGCAAATTCCACCACGACTGCGCACCGCTTGCCTCCAGAAAGATAATTATGGACCTGCGTGTCAATCCGTTCAAACCCACTCCAAACACGGCGGTCAACGCAACACGCATGGTGATGGTCGACATGGCTGCCACAAACGCCGCAAACGGATGGCAACGCAACATAGCGTTTGTGAAATGCATGAGCGCAAACAACTATGCGTTCATCTCACCGTATCTGGCGCAGACCGGCCTTACAATCGAGCTTACACCATTCCGACAGGACAGCTACACAAGTATCGGAACGGGCTACAGCGACCGCGCATACGACAATATGATGCACCACTTCCTGTGGGGCGGACTTGACAAAGCCTCGCCCGACAACAAGCCTTATCTCGACGAGGTGAACCGCGACATGCTCGCTTATATGCGTCTGGCAATGCTCGACCTCACCGACCGACTGATAAAGGAGGGCGACGTGGCTAAAGAAGCCGCCGCCAATCCATCGGCATTCCCTCTGCTGCCGCAACGCGTGCGCTCGGAGGCTTTTGCCGCCGACCGCTATGCCAAGGCTCGCGACATCCTGATGCTGAAAGAGTCGAAACTGCCTGAATTTGTGGCTCTGAGCAACTATGAGTTCTACAGCCGCACCGCCGATGCCTATTACCACCTGTGGCGCGCTACGGGCAACGCTGCCGACCGCCGGAAAGCCGACGCCACCATCTCTGCGGCTATCGACCGCTTCTCGCAACACATGGTTTATTTCCAGACGCTCACCTTCTGGCAACCAATGTCGCCGGGCAACCGCCTGATATACAACGACGGCGGCTTCCTCAGCCTCCTCGCGTCGTATGCCAACGGCAATCCCGACGCCGCACGCCGCAAGATTGCCGACGTGGAACGCCGCGGTGTGGACATCTGGGCGGCTTTGGAGCGCAACCTCAACATTGTGCGCGGAAAAGAGCCTCCATCGGTTGGTAAATCACGCGTTTGGGATTACACATACGAGGCGGCGCGCACTCTCAGCGCCTACAATCCTCATAAATACGCCTCTGTGCTGAAGAAAAACGAGTCGTTTGCCATCGCTGTTGAAAAAGCCAACGACTTCCACAACCGCAATCAGAGGCTCGCCCGTGAACAATTGCTCCGTGCCGAGCATTAATAAAATAAAAACCTATGCTGATAGAGCAACCACCCATACCCTACCGCATGCTGTTTCCCGAAACGGTGTGGCGCATACCGATGAAGCACAAGGCTGTGTTTCTTACGTTTGACGACGGTCCTATACCCGAAGTGACTCCTTGGGTACTCGATTTGCTTGACCATTACGGCATAAAGGCCACATTCTTCTGCGTGGGCGACAACGTGAGAAAACATCCGGAGACATTCCGAATGGTGGTGGAACGCGGTCACAGCGTGGGCAACCACACTATGCACCATCTGCAGGGAGCAAAAGTGACAACGGCGCGCTATGTGGCCGACATAATGGAAGCGCACGCCCTCATCGACAGCCCTTTGTTTCGGCCGCCGCACGGGCTGATACGCTGGAAACAGGCGGCTGCCATCAAAGACAACATGAGAATCATCATGTACGACCTCGTCACGCGCGACTACTCTAAAAAGCTTACGGGCGAACAGGTGCTCGACAACGTGCGACGCTACGTGCGCAACGGGTCTATCATCGTGTTTCACGACTCTCTGAAATCCGAGAGCAACCTGCGCTATGCCCTGCCACGCGCCATCGAATGGCTTAAAGAAAATGGATACCAGTTTCTGCCCATCCCAATGTAAGGAAGCCATAAGGCGGAAAGCCCTCGAGGCAGGTTTCTCTGTCTGTGGCTTTGCCGAGGCTATGCCTGTCGACTCAGAAGCCGCCACGCGCTACGCCAACTGGATTGCCGCCGAAAAAAACGGCTCGATGGCATATATGGAAAACTATCCCGACCTGCGACTCGACCCGCGCACGCTGCTCGATGGAGCGCGCACCGTGATAAGCATGGCGATAAACTACTATCCCAAGCGTCTGCAACAGTCAGACGCGCCCCAATTCGCATATTACGCCTACGGCAGCGACTATCACGACGTTGTGCGCCATCGGCTGCAGACGGTGGCTGATTTCATACGCACGGAATTAGGCGGTGAATGCCGGTGCTGCGTCGACACCGCTCCCCTGCGCGAGCGATATTGGGCACAGCGCGCCGGAATAGGCTTCATCGGCCGCAACAACCATCTCATCATTCCCAGCCACGGATCGTTTTTCTTTCTCGGCGAAATACTGACCACTCTGCCTGTTGCCCCCGACCACAGGCTCAACATCGGATGCGGCGACTGCCACCGTTGCGTCGATGCCTGCCCCATGGGCGCGCTTAGCCGCGATGGAGGCTGTCTGGACGCCCGTATATGCATTTCGTGCATGACAATCGAACATCGCGGCACATTGCCCGACATCGTGGCTCAGCGGCTCGGAAACCGCGTCTACGGATGTGATGAATGCCAGAAGGCGTGTCCGCACAACCGCTTCTCGTCACCTACAGAGATTGAGGAATTCAGCCCTTCTGATGAGTTTCTCGCCCTCAACGACGAAACAATGGCAGGAATGACGGAAGACGACTTCCGCCGCCTGTTTCGCCGCTCTGCCGTAAAACGCGCCAAATACGCCGGGCTGATGCGCAATTTCGAAGCAATGCGCAAATATAAAAAGTAAGGAATTAGTCAGTGCATGACTTGCTGCTGTCGACAGTCTCACCCTGATAGGGTTCTATGTGGATGTTAACAATCGACTGCTCGCCATATTTTGCCTTCAGCGCAGCCTCGGCACGTTTGGAGATGTCGTGTGCCTCAACGATTGTGAGCCGCGGATCAACCTTTATATGGAAATCCATAATGTAGACGTTGCCGTTCTTGCGTGTGCGCAGATGATGGTAGGCGCAGACACCGTCGACTCCGCCTATAACCCCGCCCATCTCGGCCGTCACATCGTCGGGCAAAGCAACCTCGAGAAGCTCGCGGATAGACGGCATGGCAAGACGGTATGCCACCAAAGCTATAAACACGCTGACTGTGGCTGCGGCAATAGGATCGAGCACACGCCAGCGCTCGCCAAGAAACATCGCACAACCGATGCCTACAAGCACGGCGATGCTCGAAAAAGCGTCGCTGCGATGATGCCAGGCATTGGCGACAAGCGCCATGGAGTTCATCTGCTCGCCAGCCACACGGGTGTAGTGAAACAGCCACTCTTTCGCAACCACCGAGACAAATGCCATTACAAGCGCAACCATCTCCGGACGCGGCAGCACCTTGCCGTTGAACGCGTCGACAATCTGGCTGAACGATGTCCAGAACAATCCTACCGCAACGGCAAAAAGTGCGAAACTTATAAGCATCGTAGCAAAGGTTTCAAACTTGCCGTGTCCATAACGGAAGCGGGTATTCTCGCCTTTTGCCGAGACTCCTATAAACACAATTACTATGATGTCGGTAACGAAATCCGATATTGAATGCACGCCGTCGGCAATCATTGCTCCCGAACGTCCTACGATGCCCGCGATTATCTTTGCCACCGACAGCACCACATTTACCCAAAATCCTACCCATGTAACCTTTTTGGCACGCGCGGCGCGCGCCATGGCATCCGTTTGGTTCATAATCTGTTTTTTTGACATTTACTTGAACCGCAAATTTACTGCTTTTCCTTTAATGGCTGTCTACTTTTCCATAAAAAAACCGCATACTCGTCACCGAGTATGCGGACCAAATGTTTTTTATAAGAAAATACAGACCGTAATGCCTTTTTATTATTCAGCGGCTGGCTGAGCGGGAGTTTCCGGTGTCTGTGCCGTGGAGTCTGGCTCCTCCGGCTGTGCCACCTGGGTGGTGTCCGGTTCATTCACTGGCTGTTGTGATACTGACTGGTCGTTAATTGCGGCGAATGCCATTGATCCCGATACCATTACTGCTGCGATTGCAAATACCAATGTTTTCATAATTGTAGATTTTATATGTTGAACTTCTTTTCTATACTACTTTTACTCTCTTTATCCTTTTATTCAGCGGTTGGCTGAGCGGGAGTTTCCGGTGTCTGCGCCGTGGAGTCTGGCTCCTCCGGCTGTGCCACCTGGGTGGTGTCCGGTTCATTCACTGGCTGTTGTGATACTGACTGGTCGTTAATTGCGGCGAATGCCATTGATCCCGATACCATTACTGCTGCGATTGCAAATACCAATGTTTTCATAACTGTAAATTTTTATCTGTTAAACTTCTGTTGCCTTGTTGTCTTATAATACATCAATCGCTGTGCCAATATTCGCAGTTTTTACATAAAGATTTGTTTTTCAAGTATTTGCATTATCAACATATTTATCAACAACCTGTTGATATGTGGAAAAAGTGTGGAATTTATGCACACAAAGTGTTTCTCAATTACTCAAAACAGGCTTGAGAATGTCGGCAAGGCGCGCCGCCGTGACACGCGTCTCTGCGGCTGTTTCTATTTCTGTGGTATCAAACTTGATGGAGGCACGAGAATAGAATGGATCGCGCTGACGAAGATTGTCGGAAATAAACTGCATCAACTCATCATCGCTCTTGTCGGCTATAACCGGACGCTTAGCCTTCGACCGCGGACGCGACAAGCGCTGAAACAGTCTCTCCACAGGCACCTGAAGATAAACCGCCACCCCATGGCTGTTCATCAAATCCATATTGTCGCCGAAACATGGCGTGCCACCGCCACAGGCTATTACGATGTCTTGAAACTCGCACACCTCGAGAAGCATCCTCCGCTCAAGCTCACGGAAACCCGCCTCCCCGTGCTCCGCAAAAATCTGCTTCACAGTCTTGTGGTAACGGTTTTCAATATATGCGTCAAGATCGGTAAACTCGCATTCAAGCATTTCCGACAACACCCGTCCGAGAGTCGACTTGCCAGAACCCATGTATCCTATTAGAAAAATCGGTTTCATAATGATGCGAAGTTATCACTATTTTCAAGAATGCACAAAAAAAGAGTCCCTAAAAAAGGAACTCTTTCATAGATTTTGAGCGGAAGACGAGGCTCAAACTCGCGACCCTCAGCTTGGAAGGCTGATGCTCTATCAACTGAGCTACTTCCGCAATTGTGTGGGCGAAGATGGATTCGAACCACCGAAGGTATAAACCAGCAGATTTACAGTCTGCCCCATTTGGCCACTCTGGTATTCGCCCTTGCGCTAAATGCGGTGCAAAGATACGCCAAAGTTTTTTTCCCTCCAAATTTACAGACCTAAAATTTTGCTATTTTTTATCATCGACAATTCTCTCAACATATTATCAACACATATTCTTATTGAAAAACAAATATTTAACAAGTTATCAACATCTATGTCAATAACTATATAAACATGCTGTTGACAAGTCTGCATTTATTAGAAACACCACCTCTTCTTTTTTTGTAATTTTCCTTCAATAAGATTTGTATTTATACGTATAAATACATAACTTGCAACCGATTACCTTAGTCAAATCTTAATAAAAATATTTTATTAACTTTAAATTGTTAATTATGAAAAAGTTTATTTATATAATTGCCTTACTCTTTCTCTTAGTTGCTTGTAATGAAGAATTACAAATTGATACCAAACAACCAACTATTGACAATAAAACAAGAGCTTTTACATCCCAAACATTTTCTTTCGACTCTGTAATAAAACCAGAAATATGGAAAACATTCCAAACATTGGAAGAAATGCAGTCTGCATGCCAGATTCCCGATGACGTATTGCCCAATCTCAGCACGGAGGAGTTGGTGCAAATATGTATGGACTACCCTCTGTTTGGAAACTTCTCTGCATATAATGATGAATTAGTCGGCATCAAAAAAGTAATGGATGGATTCAATGGTTTTACTGAACTAAAAAAACGCACTGATGCAGCTGAAAAACTTCTTGACTTATATGAAAATGTCAATGTTGCAACATTAAATAGTGATAAAGAAAATATAGAAACATATCCAAATATAAAATTAGGATACCTTGAATTAATTTTAAGTTCTGGAGAATTTGAATCTCTCTATCAAGGTAATTTATTACAACGCTTGAATATTCTTCATGAGAAAAAATTCAATGAAAAGAGAATATCAAATAATAATTCCTTCTTTTCTTTAAGACATTCAGAATTATTACAAAATAAAATTCAAGAAAGTAATGCAAAAGTTTCTTTAAAGGTTCGTATTTTTACCAAATGTGGCAAACCCCTTATAGCATATAGCATAAGTGAAATGACATCCCAAGAAATTGCTGAATTAAATTCATTCACAATAAAAACATATCCAAATGCAACGTTCTTATCCAACTCTTCTGCTACATACAATTGTCATAGTTATGCTTGGAATGTGTCTGATGGTGGAAAAAAATATTGGATAAATGAAAGCTCCATAAGTAAATATTGGACTGATGACTATTACTCCGAAACGACAGAAGATAATGCTGTTAAAATTAATTACTATGATTCTGACCATTCTGCTGTGGTTTCGTTGGTTAAAGATATGTATGAATCTAAATGGGGTTCTTGTCCTTTAATGCGTCATGCACCTAATTATGGCCCATACGAAAATATGGAAAAAAGAAAATATTACAAACATTTTTACCGATCTGATTTTATTAGTTGTGAAGGTACTAATAATGGTATTATAAAAACCAATATAGACTATACTTATTCTATAATAAAAGATATACCTACAGGCAACTATGTCAGATATCGTTGGAGCATTATTGACGGAAAAGAGGATGATGCTACAGGTAATGATAAAGCAACTTTGGACTATAACGAAAAAAATCCGTCTGCTATCATAAATATAAAGCAGCCAGGTTTATATACTATTAATTGTGAAATTTATTTATCAACTACGGGTGAAGTATTAGGCGATGCTATGTACCAACCACTTGTAGAAAACTAAAGACCATAATATTATGAAAAGCTTAATTTTGACAGCTTTATCTTTTGCGATGGTCGTGGCGGCGAAAGCTGATATTATCCGAGGATATGTGGTCGACGCTGATACTGGAGAGGCATTGGCTGCCGCCAGTTTGTGAAAGGCTCCAGCGCGGGAACAACGGCTGATGTAAGAGGCTATTTTGAGATTAACGTTGCTGATGGGACTGAGCTTACCGCAGCATACGTTGGCTACACGCCTTCTTCTTTCACCGCAGAAAGTGGCAATAAAGCGATAGAGGTAAGGTTGCAACGCAGCACGGAGCTGCGCGACGTCAATGTCTACGGTTCTCGCACAAACTTCGGCGTGCAGTCGTCGCAGATGTCGGCTCAGACTTTGTCAGCTACACAAATCAAGCAATTACCACGGAAACGTTAACGTTGGTATGCTTTTGTCAGCAATTCACGCCGAAGGTCCGATATGGAAAGGGCATACAAGTTTCAACATTGCCGCTCTAGCCTCCTACTTCAACTAGATTATGCAACCTCTACTTGATAAGGTTTACGATAATGCCAACGCTCTAAAGCCTTATTCAAAGATGAATTATTACGACTTGAATGCTAAGTTTGTCCATAAATTTTCCGATAGAGACAAACTTACGGCAGTTGTCTATTGGGGTAAGGACGTGAGCGATGCATCGCCATCCGATAGTTATAAAATTTACAAAGGTGATGATAATGACAATTCAGACTATCTTCTTATTAAGCATTCCACTATCAATCACTGGGACAACGTGATGGGTAGTGCGTACTGGACGCATCTTTTCAACAACTCTTTTTCTTTAAATGTCAACGCTAACATTAGTCATTATCTATATTATCTCAAACTATCTTCATTAGAAAGGACAGAGAAAGAGATTAAAGAAGATTCATATGCAAGTTTCAACTCTGAAATAAATGAAGCCTCCTTAAGTACAGATTTTCGCCTTAAAAGGGAGTCTAAACACGACATACGATGGGACATTAAAGGTGCATACCAATGGATGCTTCCTCAAGTGGACACTTACAGTTACATTCTGCAAGGAGAAGCGCGATGATGAAAATTACAATGACGTTTTCACTTCCGATGATGAGACTTTATTCAAAGATACCGACATCTATGCCAAGCGTGGCAACTGGCCTCGCTACTTCAGCAACATCTTCTCTGACCAGCGTTTCAATGGCACGCAACATAAATTTACCATCAACGTTGACCTTGTGGCTCCTCGCGAACAAACCAAACTTATTGTAGAACTGCAAAGCATCACCAAAGAACTTTATTTCTACCTGAAGTCACTGATGGTATATAGCATAACTCCACAAGATGAGTACACCGAAGCTATTCAAATTTATAGCAATGTCACTGATGGGTGGGGTATAGTTGGAGCTGTAAATACGGATAGACACGTTATCACATTTTGACACAACTTTAAACAAGTTATAAACAGAGCATCACGCTGAATGTCAGCGTGATGCTCTGTTTATCCACACTATGTTAACAACTACTTGTCAACGCATTGTTGAAAATAGTTGCCACATCACAATGCCGGCAGTGATCGACACGTTCAGCGAGTGCTTGGTGCCATATTGGGGGAGTTCTATGCAGCAGTCAGCCTTGTCTACCACCTCCTGCTTCACACCTTTCACTTCATTACCCAGCACCACGGCATATTTGGCAGACTTATCAACAGTAAAGTCCAACAAGTTGACGCTACCGTTAACTTGCTCAATGGCACATACTTGATAGCCATTCTCCTGAAGGTTTTCAACAAGGTTTACAACATTATCAACATATTCCCATTCCACAGAATCCTCCGCACCGAGCGCCGTTTTGTGAATATCCGGACTTGGAGGAGTGGCAGTGATTCCGCAAAGGTAGATTTTCTCTATCAGAAAGGCGTCAGCCGTGCGGAATATAGAGCCTATATTGTTAAGGCTGCGCACGTCGTCGAGCACCACTACAATGTGGAGCTTATCCACTTTATGATATTCCTCACACGACAGTCGAGCAAGTTCCTGCATTGATTTCTTTTTCATTGTTTGTTCAGAAGTTAATTATTTGAATGCAAAGGTAATGAATTTAACTTACAGGAGTTGTCCACAATATGTGAATAAATGGTTGATAACAGTTGAAAACCCAACAACAACAATTGAAACTTTTTTCTTGCAATCTAAGAATCAACAACGTATGTAAATAGTTTTCAACTTTCAAAAAAAGTTAGCATAAAATAATAATCGCTGATTAAACAGGTTTTCGACATAAATCAAGCCTTGAAATCGTAAGAATTTACTAACTTTGCGGATTATTGACAAGGTGTTGATAAAACTTATATGAAACTGAAATATAAGGATATTGCGTGTTGACAGCATATTGATAACGTAGACAATTATATCAATAACTTAAAAAGCAAGAAAACAGCCAAAAAGTTACTACAGTTATCAACGCGCTAATAGTAACAACATAAAATTCCTTTTTTAAAAAAATAAAAAGAAAATATATAAAATAATGACTGTGGATAAAGGTTACGTTGACGCTCCTGTAGAGGAGGGTTTGAATCTGGTGGAAGAGATTGGCAAACTGAAGAAAGAGAAGAATGCAGTCATCCTGGCGCACTACTATCAGCGCGACGAAGTGCAGGCTATAGCCGATTTCATCGGCGACAGTCTGGCGTTGGCACAGAAGGCTGCGCAGACGGATGCCGACGTGATTGTCAGCTGCGGAGTGAACTTCATGGGCGAGACGGCGAAAATTCTGTCGCCGCGGAAGAAGGTGCTTGTGCCCGATCTCAATGCCGGATGTTCGCTTGCCGACAGTTGCAAGGCCGCCGACTTGCAGCGGTTCATCGACGAGAATCCCGGCCACATCGTTATAAGTTATGCCAACACGACGGCAGAGGTGAAGGCGCTGACCGACGTGGTTGTCACATCATCCAACGCGTGCCAGATAGTGGAGAGTTTCCCGAAAGATCAGAAAATGATTTTCGGACCAGACCGCAACCTCGGCAATTATATCAACAGTCTTACAGGACGTCAGATGAAACTGTGGGACGGAGCGTGCATGGTGCATGAGAAATTCTCGCTTGAGAAACTCATAGGATTGAAGAGGCAATATCCTGAAGCGAAAGTGCTGGCGCATCCTGAATGCAAGAAGAGTCTGCTTGTTCTTGCCGACAAGGTGGGCTCGACAAAAGGCTTGCTCGACTATGCTGTAAAGTCAGACGCCCGTCAGTTTATTGTAGTGACGGAGTCGGGCATACTTTACGAGATGAAGAAGGCTTGTCCGGACAAGGAATTCATTCCTGCTCCTCCCGACGACAGCACATGTGCGTGCAACGAGTGCTTCTATATGCGTCTAAACACACTTGAGAAGATCTACAACTGCCTTAAATACGAGGCTCCGGAAATAAAGATAAGCGAGGATCTTTGCGAGCGCGCAGTGCGTCCTATAAACAAGATGCTCGACATTTCTAAACAACTTGGTTTGATAAAATAAGAAAAGAAATATGGAATATAATCACAAAGAAATAGAAAAACGCTGGCAACAGTATTGGAAAGACAACAACGTTTATAAAACCGACATCGATGCAAAGCGTCCGAAGTTCTACGTCCTCGACATGTTTCCTTATCCTTCGGGTGCGGGACTTCACGTAGGCCATCCGCTCGGTTACATTGCGTCCGACATATTCTCACGCTACAAGCGTTTGCAGGGATTCAATGTGCTTCATCCGATGGGCTACGACGCATATGGTTTGCCTGCCGAGCAATATGCCATTCAGACTGGTCAGCATCCTGAGGTGACAACCGTAAACAACATCAACCGTTACCGCGAGCAGCTGAACAAGATTGGTTTCTGCTACGATTGGAGCCGCGAGCTCAAGACGTGCGATCCGCAATATTACAAATGGACACAGTGGGCATTTGTAAAAATGTTTAAGAGTTACTATGACTTGAAGACAAACAAGTCTGAGTGCATCGACAAACTTATAGATGCGTTCAAGCAGAACGGCACGGAAGGCGTGGAGGCTGCATGCGGTGAGGAAATGCACTTCACGGCTGCCGAATGGAACGCAATGAGCGAAAAGGAGCAGAGCGACGTGCTGATGAACTACCGTATTGCTTATCGTGGCAAGACAATGGTCAACTGGTGTGCGAAACTCGGCACAGTGCTTGCCAACGACGAGGTGAGCGAGGGTGTGTCTATTCGTGGAGGCTACCCTGTAGAGCAAAAGGTGATGAACCAATGGTGTCTGCGTGTGTCGGCCTATGCACAACGTCTTCTCGACGGTCTTGACACCATCGACTGGACCGACTCTCTTAAAGAAACACAGCGCAACTGGATTGGACGTTCGGAGGGTGCTGAAATGAATTTCAAGGTAGTGGGACAAGATCTCAATCTTGAAATCTTCACAACCCGTGCCGATACAATCTTTGGTGTGACATTCATGGTGCTCGCACCGGAAAGTGAATATGTTGAGAAACTCGTTACTGCCGAACAGCGTGAAGCAGTAGATAAATATTTGGCTGAAATAAAGCATAAGACAGAGCGTGAGCGTCTGATTGACAAGCAGGTCAGCGGTGTGTTCTCAGGATCGTATGCCGTGAATCCGCTTACAGGAAAGAAAATACCTGTGTGGATAAGCGACTATGTGCTTGCTGGCTACGGCACAGGCGCAATCATGGCAGTGCCAGCCCACGACAGCCGCGACTATGCTTTCGCTCGTCATTTCAATCTGCCCGTAGTGCCTCTTATTGAGGGATGCGACGTGTCGGAACAAAGTTTTGACGCAAAAGAGGGCAAAATGATAAATTCTGAGGGTGCGGAGTTGAATCTCAACGGAATGGAAGTGAAAGAAGCCATTGCCGCGACAAAGAAGTTTATCAAAGAAAAAGGCATAGGCAAGGTAAAAGTGAACTATCGTCTGCGCGATGCTATCTTCAGTCGTCAGCGCTATTGGGGCGAGCCGTTCCCTGTATACTACAAAGACGGCATTCCTCATGTGCTCGATGAGGACCAGTTGCCTCTTGAACTGCCCGAAGTTGATAAATTTCTTCCTACGGAGACTGGCGAGCCTCCATTGGGACGTGCCAAAAACTGGCACACAGCCGAAGGCTATCCTTACGAACTTTGCACAATGCCTGGTTTCGCTGGCTCGTCGGCATATTATCTACGCTATATGGATCCGCGCAACAACAATGCTCTTGTGTCTAAAGAGGCAGACGAGTATTGGCGCAACGTTGACCTTTACATCGGCGGTACGGAGCATGCCACAGGTCACTTGATTTATAGCCGTTTCTGGAATAAATTCTTGTTTGACAACGGTGTTGTATGCGAGGAAGAACCGTTCAAGAAGCTCATAAATCAGGGTATGATTCAGGGACGCTCCAACTTTGTTTACCGCATAAAGGATACCAACACATTCGTTTCATACGGATTGAAGAAGGACTACGACACAACACCTATCCACGTTGATGTCAACATCGTTAGCAACGACGTGCTCGATATTGAGAAATTCAAGGCGTGGCGTCCGGAGTTTGCCGACGCACAGTTTGTGCTTGAGGATGGAAAATATGTTTGTGGATATGCCGTTGAGAAGATGTCAAAGTCAATGTTCAATGTTGTGAATCCAGACGATATTGTAGAAACTTATGGTGCCGACACATTGCGTCTTTACGAAATGTTCCTCGGTCCGTTGGAGCAGAGCAAGCCGTGGGACACCAACGGTATCGACGGTGTGAACCGCTTCTTGAAGAAATTGTGGAACTTGTTCTACAAAGGCGACACTTTGCTCGTCGACGATGAAAAAGCTTCGGCAGAGGCGCTCAAATCGCTTCATAAACTGATAAAGAAAGTGACATGGGACATTGAGCATTTCTCTTACAACACATCGGTCAGCGCGTTTATGATTTGCGTAAACGAGCTTGCTGCGGCTAAGTGTCATTCGCGCGAGGTGCTTGGCGAACTTGTGGTGCTTCTCGCGCCGTTCGCTCCTCACATTGCAGAGGAATTGTGGCATGCTGTAGGCAACGACACTACGGTGTGCGACGCAGCCTGGCCAAAATTCAACGAGGCATATCTTGTTGAGGCAAACGTGAACTATGCTGTGTCGTTCAACGGAAAGGCACGTTTCAACATTCAAGTGGCAAACGGCACCGACAAGGCTGAAGTTGAGCGTCTGGCTCTTGAAAATGAGAATGCCGCACGCTGGCTTGAAGGCAAAACTGTGGTGAAAGTGATAGTTGTGCCAAACAAGATTGTCAACATCGTTGTGAAATAAAGCGTGTAAAACAACGTTTTAATAAATAGAACAGCTGAATTATTAGAAATATATGAAGAATATTGTATTCGCTACAAATAATAAAAACAAGCTTCAGGAAATCAGGGCTATTGCAGGAGGAGAGTACAATATTCTCAGTCTTTCTGAAATAGGTTGTCACGACGACATTCCGGAAACGGCGGCTACAATCGAAGGCAACGCCATGCTTAAAGCGCGTTGGGTGAAGGACAAATACGGATACGACTGCTTTGCCGACGACACCGGTTTGGAGGTGACGGCGCTTGACGGACGTCCGGGTGTCTACTCCGCACGTTATGCAGGCGAGGACTGCGATTCGGAGCGCAACATAGACAAGCTGCTCGGTGAATTGGCTGGAAAGACCGACCGCACAGCGCGTTTCCGCACGGTGATAGCACTTATTGAAGGCAGTGAAAGCATTGAATTTGAGGGAAAAATAGAGGGAACAATTGCCACAGAGCGTCATGGAGAAGGTGGATTCGGATACGACAAAGTGTTTCTGCCGGAAGGCAGCGACCGCACTTTCGCAGAAATGGAGTCGGCAGAAAAAAATGCCATCAGCCATCGCGCAAGGGCTACAAAAAAACTTATAGACTATTTAAAAAAGACACTATGATAAAGAGAATATGTTTGGCAGTTGCATTACTGATTGTGATGGCTGTTGTGCCGGCAAAGTCCAAGCAAGTGGGCAGTTGGAGCATTTATCCCGTATTTTCGGGCAACAACAACAATTCGCTTGTCGACACCGACAACAAGGTGTTCTATCTTGCCGACGGTTGGTTGTATTCCTACGACAAAGATAACGATGAATCGGTGTTTTATACGAAAATGAACGGAATGTCGGACACTGACATTTCGGGCATATACTATAACTACGACAAGAAATTTTTGCTTGTGGCATACAGCAACTCAAACATCGACATTGTGCGCGAAAACGGACGTGTTGACAATGTGCCTGACCTCAAAAGCGTTATTCTCACAGTGTCGAAAGCAATCAACAGCGTGGATTTCAGCGGCGATTATGCATACATTGCCACTGATTTCGGATATATGGTCGTAGACTGCAACAAATGTGTGGTAAAAGAGTCGTTCAACTATGGAAAGGCTTTCAAATCGATTGTAGTGACCGATAAAAACATATTTGCCACGTTCGACAAAAAAATCTATGTGTCGTCGGTTGGTGAGAGTCATTATGAACTGAGCAGTTTCAAGGAAACCAACATCAAGCAGGAAATGCAGTTGCGGAAAATAGACAACAACAGTATGTTGACCACGACTGGTTGGTTTTATTATATAAAAATAGGAGAGGATCCTACCAACCTTGCAATGTCGGTTATAGAGAAGTCGGCGCCGTCGAACGTGTCGATGTCGGGCAGCAATATGGTGGCTTCGTATAAGGAAAAATATATCGTTGTAAGCCCGGATGGAACGTCGCAGACAGTGGCGATGCCTTCGGAAATCGACGGTAGCCATCTGTCAACAATCGATGGCAAAGGATTGTGGAATCTCGACAGCAAAGGCTTGAAGGAATTTTCAATCTCCGACGGTTCTGTCACCATTCTTCACGACACTTATCGCCCAAACACCTCTACTGTCAGCGAGCCTTACTACCTCACTTATCAAAACGGCACGCTGTATTCTATGAATTCGGGATATTCTTTTTTAGGAGCTGGTATGAATAATAGAGTTGCGGTATCATCTTTAAAAGAAGGAGTATGGAATAATCTTTTACCTGAAAATTTGACATTGAAACACAGTTCGAAAGATTATCTTACAGATTCATATGGATTGACAGTTGATGTAAATGATAAGGATGTTATATGGTTTGGAACATGGTGGGAAGGAATATATGGAATAAAAAATAATGAGCAAATACAAAAATTTGATGGAGGCAACTCCACTCTTACTTTCAAAAGTGTTTGCTGTGTTCCTGATGTGAAAATTGATAAATTTGGAAACTTATGGGCTGGATTCTTAAATTATATAGTAAATGTTGGATATCCTCAACTTCATATGCTTCCTGCTGAAAAAAAATTCAATAAAGATGTAAAAGATTCTGATTGGATTACGTACAGTTTCGGTAACATGAAAACAGAATTTGGTGTAAGATTTATTATAAAGGGTAATTTTATTGTATACGCTGATAATGAATGGAAAACAAAACTGACAATACTTGACACAAAAGGAACTTTAACCGATAAGTCAGATGACGATGTAAAAATAATATCCACATTTGTTGATCAGGATGGTAAATCTATTGATATTGGCTTTATTTTTAATATAGTGGAGGATAAAAATGGTAAAATTTGGTTAGGTACAAATACGGGTGTTTGTGTAATAAACAGTCTGGAGGCTGCTTTTAAAGGCAATAATATAGTTAACAGAATTAAAGTGCCTCGTAATGATGGAACCAATTTGGCTGATTATCTTTTGGATGGTGTTTATGTTTCATCTATAGCTGTAGATGGTGCTAATAGAAAATGGATAGGAACTACTACTTCAGGTTTATATTTGGTAAATGCTGACGGCAGTGAGATATTGGAGCATTTTTCTACGGAAAACAGCCCGTTGACAAGTGATGAGATAACATCTGTTGTATGCAGCACAGATGATAATCGCGTGTTTATAGGAACAAAGAAAGGTACACTTGTCTATGAAAGTGACGCTGCGCCGTCTCAAGATGACTACAGTGATGTCTATGCTTATCCTAATCCAGTGCGTCCTGACTATAGCGGACATGTCACAGTGGTAGGACTTATGGACAATTCTCTCGTGAAGATTACAGACTCTATGGGCAACCTTGTTTATTCAGGACGCTCCACAGGAGGTATGTTTGTTTGGAACGGACTCAACAGCGAAGGTTCACGCGTGAACACGGGTGTATACTATGTATTTGCATCGCAGAATGAAAACGATAAATCGAGCGGCTGTGTCACTAAAATTTTGGTAGTAAAGTAAGTTTTTAAGAATATATGACGGAATCAAACAAAAAGGGTAAAAGTATAAAGGAGCGGATATTATCGGCAAAAAGGTCACAGAAGATACGTTTTGCTATTGTCTCAGTGCTGTTTTTCGCATTTTTGACATGGCTTGGCAACTGGTGGTTTCTGCTGGTTTATCCCGTTTTGGTCGACATCTATCTGACGCGCTACGTGCGTTGGGACTGGTGGCGCACGTCGAAATCGTCGGTAGTGCGCACAGTGATGAGCTGGATAGACGCTATTGTCTATGCCCTTGTGCTTGTATATATAATTTTCACATTCATTGGTCAGAACTACAAGATTCCGTCTTCTTCATTGGAGAAAACGCTTCTTGTGGGCGACTATCTGTGGGTCAACAAGATGTGCTACGGGCCGCGTGTGCCTATCACTCCAATCCACTTTCCTCTTTGTCAGAACACGTTTCCTATAATCAACACAAAGAGCTATCTCGACCATCCGGAAAACGAATACCGTCGTCTGAAAGGATTCCGTAAGGTGGAACGAAACGACATCGTTGTGTTCAACTTCCCGGCTGGCGACACTATTGCCTACAATGTACAGAATCCGGATTACTATACAAGTTGCTACATCGAAGGTTTCAAGCAGCTGAATCCAACATCGCTGCAGGAATATTACAGCTACGAGTTCGGCAAGCGTTGCATTGAGCTGGGACGCCGTGTGGTAAACCAGCATCCGGAATATTTCGGAAAGGTGATGTATCGTCCGGTGGACCGCCGCGAGAACTACGTGAAGCGCTGCATAGGTTTGCCTGGCGACTATCTGAAGATTGTCGACCAAACGGTGTATATCAACGGCAAGCCGCTTGATGAACCGGAAAATTTGCAGTTCAACTATGACATCTATACCAACGGACAATCGATCAGCGATGAGGATTGGGAAAAGGCAGGCATCAGTCTTGCCGACCGCAATGCTCCGGTTGCCAATGCCGATGGTGAGATGGTCTACGACAAGAAGATGAACCGCGATGGATCTTTCTATTCCGGAGGTGTGCCTCTGACAAAAAAGGCGGTGGCTTATTTCAAATCGTTGCCTTATGTCACGGCTGTGGAGCGCTCGGAAGTGATGGAGCCGTGTCCGCCTTATCCTATTACGCGCTATTACGGATGGACGCGTGCCAACTATGCCACAAATATAGCTCAGGGCGGAATGTGGATACCTAAAAAGGGTGTGACGCTGAAACTTAACATGTTCAATCTGCCTGTTTATGAGCGATGCATCCGCAACTATGAGCGAAACGACTTGCAGGTGCGCGACGGCAAAATATTCATCAACGGCAAACAGACCGACTCTTATACGTTCAAGATGGATTACTATTGGATGATGGGCGACAACCGCGACAATTCGCTCGACTCGCGCTATTGGGGTTTTGTGCCTGAAGACCACATAGTAGGCACGCCGATGTTTGTCATCATATCATTCGACGAGGATAAACCGTTATTCTCTGGAATCCGTTGGAACAGAATCTTCAAGGATGCAAATCCCGACAAGTAAAATAAGATGGACACATTGAAAGCAGTGTTCAGCTCCAGATATGCGGGCAGCGTAGACTATTACGCTGCCATGCTTCGTTATGGCAAGGTGGCGATAGATTTGTCGGAGCCTTTCGACAAGCACCACAAGCATCTTAACCGTATGGACATTGTTGGCACAAACGGATGCCAGCAGCTGTCGGCGTCGCTGCAAAAGCCAAACCGACGGATGGCGGTGGGTGAGGTGGAGCTTTCCAGTCACGGCAATTGGCGACATACGCATTGGGGTGCGTTGTTCTCGGCTTACGGACGCACTCCGTTCTTCGACTATTTTGCAGATGATTTGAAGCAAATCTATACAGACGAGTCGATACAAACAATAGCATCGCTTAATTTGACGTTGCACGCCGCTGTAATCGATTTTCTCGACTTGGATATAGAAACAGTCGTTATTGACAATAAAAACGATTTGACGGCCTCTGACGCCCTCAATCTGCGCGACGGTGTGCTGACGGAGCAAACACTCGAGCCATACTATCAGATATGGTCGTCAAAATTTGGATTTCAGCCCAATCAGAGCATTCTCGATTTGCTTTTCAACGTAGGCCGCGAGGCTGTCTTTGTGCTGAGAAACGCATAAATGGTTTTTCTATAAAGTTCCACGAGAAGATGGCAAGTGCTATTGTCAAAAATACAGAGAGCGCAAGTGCCAACGAAAAGCTGTATTCGTGTATTTTATAATGTAGAATTGTTTGTATGACAGGAAAATGGAACAAATAGATGCCATATGCCACATTGCTGTATTTTCCAATAAAATTTAGATATTTGAAGTTATATGCAATCCCTATTATAATGATGGCGAATGCAAATGGTGCAAGATATTCAAATACGATGAATTCTGATTTGAATAAATATATAAGCAAAGCGCAGGGAAGGAGAATCTTTATATTTCTCTGAAATTTGTCAAAAAACATTAGAATGGCAGTTCCTGAATAAAAATAGACCAGTTGACTTACCATTTGTCTGCCTAAAATTAAATAAAAATCGTTGTTTGTTATGTCGTAAAGATATTCAAAACATTCACGATAAGAGATTGATATGGCAAAAATCAGTAAAAGAACGATTTTTTTGTTCCATCGTTTGAAAAAATAAAAAGAAATGGGGACTGAAGCATATAGCATAACTTCAACTTTCATTGTCCATAATGAGCCATTGACTGCTGGCATTATGTTGTCTGTAAATACACCAGGAAGACACGGTTCTAAAAAATTCAAGAAACATACATTGGAGACAATGTATTTATACAATTGTGGAGAGGTAAAATATTCAGAAACTGTCATTGTCGACAAAAACAATCCTCCAATAAAGCATAAGAAAACAATGAATATGTATGGTGGCAATATGCGCCGAGCCCGTTTTTTTATATAATCATTTAACTGTGGTTTCTTCATAAAACTATAGTATACGAGAAAGCCACTGAGTATGAAGAATCCAGAAACAGCTTCTCCGCTACTTGTTATCCAATTGAAATTATTTGCGCCAGACAGTATTGAAAAATGGGCAAAAACCACAATAAAGGATAGATAATAGCGTATTATGTCAAAGCAATTGTCGCCTTTTATCAATTCTTGGCTTTTGTCGGAAATAAGTTTCATCATAATTTATTTGCGCATATTTTTTCAAATAGTTGTCAGAACATCCTGCGCTCTGCCCAGTTGCCGCAGCACAGATTTCTATAAAATTTGTACAAATATAACTACTTATATTCAAAAATGCATATACAAACCTATGATTGTGATTTTTACTGATTCTCTTTGTTGATCAGATTCACCACAACTTTCACCATCACGTCCTTCTCTTCTGTGCGGCTCTCGGCTATGCACTAAAAGTCTGATATATCTGTCGGATGTTGCTCTTTAACAGCCCGCTATACTCGTCTGTGGTCACATTGTCCTGCAAGACAATGGAGCGCGACATGAGGCGCACAACATCCTTAAGCTCGTTGTAGCGGTCGAGTTTTATCTGTTGGTTGACAACGTAGCCCTTGATGAGGTATTGTTTGAGTACGGAGGTTGCCCATTGGCGGAAACGTGTGCCTTGTACAGACTTCACACGGTAGCCAACCGAGATGATGACATCAAGGTTGTACAATGTAATTTCTTTTACTTGCGTAAAACCACTTCTACGTCCGTAATTCTTGGTGTGTGCATTTTTTGCACATACCAAGCTTTCGTCCAATTCACCTTCCTTAAAAATATTAGATATATGGCGATTAATTGTTGTTCGGTCTTTTCCAAACAACTCTGCCATCTGACTCTGTGTCAGCCACACTGTCTCATTTTCCAGCTTTACATTAAGCTGTACGCTTCCGTCTTGCGAGTGGTATATTTCGATTGAATTGTTCATTTTTGTTTTCTTTTTGTAGGGTTAAAAACCAATCGCAAAAAGACTTTGTCAGAACATCCTGCGCTCTGCCCAGTTGCCGCGGTCGAGGTTGCGGTAGCCTATAGCCTCCTGGATGTGGTAGGTGAGCACGCGGTCGCTGCCTTCAAGGTCGGCGATGGTGCGCGCCACGCGGAGGATGCGGTCGTAGGCGCGTGCCGACATGTTGAACCGCGTCATGGCGTCTTTCAGCTTTTCGAGTCCGGCAGCGTCGGGCTGCGCATATTGGTGCATCAGTGCGGTGGTCATCTGGGCGTTGCAGTGCACGCCCTTGATGCCTTCGTAGCGGCGTGTCTGTATTTCGCGCGCACGGATTACGCGTTCGCGTATGGCTGCGCTGCTCTCGGCCGGGGCGGTCGACGAGATGTCGTCAAATTCCACTGGCGCCACTTCCACCTGCAGGTCGATGCGGTCGAGGAGCGGGCCGGAGATGCGGTTAAGATAGTGCTGTACCGCGCCGGGTGCGCAGATGCATTGCTTTGTGGGATGGTTGTAGTATCCGCACGGACAGGGGTTCATCGATGCCACGAGCATGAACCCTGCGGGATAGTCCACGGTGTATTTTGCGCGCGAGATGGTGATATGGCGGTCTTCGAGCGGTTGGCGCATTACTTCGAGCACCTGACGGCTGAATTCCGGAAACTCGTCGAGAAAGAGGATTCCGTTATGGGCAAGGCTGATTTCGCCGGGAGTTGGATAGGAGCCTCCGCCAACGAGAGCCACCGGAGAGATGGTGTGGTGGGGTGAGCGGAAAGGACGTTGAGTCATCAGCATCGACCCTTGTTTCAGTTTGCCTGCAACGGAGTGTATTTTGGTGGTTTCGAGGGCTTCCTGCAACGTCAGCGGCGGAAGGATCGACGGCAGGCGTTTTGCCATCATCGACTTTCCCGAGCCGGGCGACCCGATGAGCAGTATGTTGTGGCCGCCGGCGCACGCCACCTCGAAGGCGCGTTTCACGATTTCCTGACCCTTGACTTCCGAGAAGTCGAAGTCGAAATGGTCCACTTGGCGGCGAAACATCTCGCGCGTGTCGACCACGGTGGGCTGAAGGTCGTAGGTGTTGTTGAAGAAGCCGATTACCTCAAGGATGTTGTCGGCGCCATAGACGTTGAGGTTGTTGACCACGGCGGCCTCCATCACGTTGGCCTTTGGCACGATGATGCCGTCGAGTCCGTGTTCGCGGGCCTTTATTGCCATCGGGAGCACGCCTTTGATGGGTTGCAGCGAGCCGTCAAGGCTCAGTTCGCCCATTAGCATGAAGCGCTCCAGACGGTCGGCTGTCACCTTTTCATCGGCGGCAAGCACCGCGATGGCAAGCGGAAGGTCGTAGGCCGACCCTTCTTTTTTCACGTCGGCGGGCGACATGTTGACCACCACCTTGCGGCGCGGAAACTCGATGCCGCACATCTTCACGGCTGAGAGGATGCGTTGGTAGCTCTCCTTTACGGCGGTGTCGGGGAGTCCGACAATGCAGAATCCGAATCCTTGTTCCACCGACACTTCTATCTTTATCATCAGGGCGTCGATGCCTTGCACGGCGGCTCCGTTGGTCTTGGTAAACATCTGTGTTATTTGATTTTTTTCTTGTTCAGGACGTCGCGCAGTTTATCAAACTGTGTGCCGCGGTAGATTTGTGTGCCGGTAGAGTCGGCGACGATGAAATATGGCGAACCCTTGACGTTGAGGTCTACGATGGTCTTGTCGACAACGCCGCCGATGGCTTTGTAGTGACCCCATTTCACGGAATCTCCATCAATGGTGCGGCGCCAGTCAAGTGTGTCGGAGTCAAGACAGATGTCGACCATTTGCAGGCGGCTGCCACGACACAGTGTCTTCAGCGAGTTGACCGTTGTCTGGCGGTCGCTGTCTTCGTTGCGCCAGAAAAACAGGATGGTCGCCGGATGGTCGTAAGTGCGCACAATCACCAGCGAATCCTGGTCGTTGCGCAGTTTCAGCGAGGCCACTTTTTTCGATGTCAGGTCGCCGCTGTTTAAAAATTGCGAATACAGCGACAGCAGCTGCTCCGGTTTGGCTGCCTTGTCGATTTTCTTAAGCAACGCCTGTGCGTTGGGGCTGGAAATGTCGGAATAGTCGCAAGTGAGCAGCAGCGTGCTTACCACATTTTTCGGATTCTTGCCTATATAGTCGGCTATCGCCTTGTCTGTGCGGTCGTTGCGCATCGCCATGAAGTCGGCGGCATGTGCCCGGATAAAGTCGTTCCACTGCTCATTGATGTCCGAGCCCGTCACCTTCAGGTTGTAGCGGTCGGCTATTGAGCCTTCAATCTTTATGTGGTCGCTACCTTCCACAGCAAGGTGGGCAATCAGTTGCATCTGCGCGCTGTAGAGATAGACCACCGACAGGTCGGATGCCTTGCCGTCCACTTTAAACTCGCCGTTGACTGCCGGCACCCATTGCGACACGATTGAGTCGCCTGCCTGGTATACGATGCGCAGATTCTGTGTGCCAGCATCGGTCAGTTTGCCCTCGATGCTGAACGCGCTGTTGCCGCATGCCGTGCATACGGCAGCCACTATGACGGCAAACAGCAGATATATCGTTTTTCTCATTGTAAAAATCATTTTCCTATAAGTTTTTTCAGTCGGTGGTGGAGCGCCTTTTCTTTCTTGTACTGTTGCAGCATCCCGACGGCAACGGTGCGCATCTTTTCCTCGTCGAGTCCAGCCACGCGGGCATAAGCCTCGGCGAAGCGCGCTGTCTCGTGCTCGCTTTGGATGTTGATGCTGCGGAAGTTGCGGTAGAGCCGTGCAGTGTCGTGCACGCCAAACAGCATCCGGTTTATGTCGACAAGCACAAACTCGAATCCGCCATCTTTGTCGCGGCGATAGAGAATGTTGCCCTGCGAGAAGTCCTTGTGGTAAACGCCTTTTTGGTGGAGTGTCAGTGTGAAGCGGGCAAGCGATTCGAGCATCGCGCCCGAGTCGCTCATTTTGTGTTCCCATCCGCCAACAACGTCTCCTTCCCAGTAGCGGCACACGTAGTAGCTGCGGCGGAGCAGACCGCCGGCGCGCTCCTCGATGTAGGCTATGGGCTCCGGAGTGCCGATGCCGAGCTTGCCGAGCGTCATCGCGTTGTCATACGACCGGCGCGCCTTGCCCTTTCTGAAGAAAGTGTAGGCAATGCGGTTTGCCAGCGACGGAACTCTGAATTCCTTCACCGTAAGGTCGATGCCGCCGATGGTGGCGCGGTAGATGCGGTTGCGTCCCTGAAAAATCTTTGTGCCGCACACGGCTATTGTCTCCGGGATTGACGACAACTCCTTGCGCAGATGCTCGAATTCCGGGTTTATTACTGTTTTTATCATTGGCACAGGCGGTTAGAAACTGTCGAAATGCAGGGGCAGGAGGTCTGCTACCCTGTCTACAACATAAATGCCGTCATCGCCGTAGAGATAAATCTTAACCGGTTGCTTGCCGAGGGTCTCATACTCAAGGATAGACTGGCGGCAAGCGCCGCAGGGCGACACGGGGCAGCTCGTAAACTTTCCGTCTTTTTTGGCGGCGATGGCGAGTTTCTCAAACTTGGCTTCCGGATATTTTGAATGCGCGTAGTATACGGTGGTGCGCTCGGCGCACGTGCCCGACGGGAAAGCGGCGTTCTCCTGGTTGGAGCCGCCAACAATCTTGCCGTTCGACAGCAGCACCGCGGCGCCTACATAGAATTTGCTGTAGGGCGCATACGAATTTTCGGTCATAGCCTTTGCCTTGTCAACTAAAATTTTGTCCTCTTCAACGAGTTCATCATACTGATAAACTCGCACGTTGGTAGTGATCTTTAATTCTTTCATATCAATGAAGACTCGTTTATGCAAATGTAAGAAATATTTTTTATAAACGGACATCATCAATGTCAAAATGCGGAGACGCGCCGCTGTCTTGGCTTTTTTAACGGCTCAAAAAAAACAGCGGCGCGGCAATGCGTTTGTGTCCTTCTGTGTCTGTCGGCTTTGTCAGAATTCGTAGCCCAGACGGAAGCCTATGTTGGTCTGGGAGTAGTCATTGTCGCCGATGTCTAATTGAACACTGTACTCGACGCCGGCGGTTAGCGAGTGGTTGTTTTTAAGCGCGAGGCGCATGCCGAGCACAAGACTGTCGTATGAGCCGTGAATCTTGCCGAAGCCGTAGCCATAGCGTCCGCAGACAAACGGGGTGGTGCGGCGGTTGAGAAAATTGCATCGCAGCTCGCCGAATATCGGTACAACAAGGCGTGTCGTTCCGTCGCAGAAAAACGAGTTAAACCCGATGCCGCCGCCAAAATAAAGATAGTTGTTGAATTGGAATCCATGCGACGTGGAGAAGCCGAGACTGTTGCCCGTATCTGTGTCTGAGGGATAAATCGTAAACAGATAATTGACGTCGTAAAAAGCTTTGTAGCCGCGCATCGTCAGCTTGCTGCGCACGGCGTCGGTGTTTGTCGGCGACTGTTGTGCGTTGGCGGCAAGTGCCAGCATCGCTATTGTGATAAAAGCCAGGAATCGTCTCATAATCTTTGTGCTTAAAATTCATAACCCAATTTAAATCCGAGATTGTCGTTGACAAAGTCGGTGTGGTCTGCCGAACCGTCGCCCAATTGGTTGTCATACTGGCACAGCAGGTAGATTGCATGGTGCTTCGGAAGTGAGTAGCGCACTCCCACTTGGAATGCGACATACGCACCGCGGATATCGCCGATGCCGTAGCCAAACCTGACATCGCCAAAAGGTGTAAACTTTTTGGCGTTTAACACATTTATTCTGAGTTCGCCGAAAACGGGAACCGTCAGATAGGTGTTGCCGCCGCTACGGTACAATTGGAAATCGGTGCCGCCGCCAAGAAACACGAAATTGTTGAATTGGAAGCCTGCCGACGCGCCGACGCTCCACTTGTCGGGGTCGTAGACGCCGCATAGGAAGCCTTCTTTATCTGGTAACCCCCATTGGTAGCCTGCCTCGAACAGCATTTTATATCCGCGCATGGTGCGGCGGTTCTGATAGCGTGAAATCAGTTCAGAGTCGTCGTTCTGTTCTGCAGCCGGCGCCTCCTGTGCATATCCGCAAATCGCAGTCGCGAATATGAAAATCATAAAAAATAGTGCCTTTTTCATATCAAATCAGATTAAATTGCGTAAAAATAATTATAATTTATGAACCAACAAAATTATTTACAAAAAATGGGCGAAAAAGTGCTTAACGACATAGTTTTGTCCATTGAAAACTCTTGGGTTTAGGAAATTGAAAACGTGTTCAATCAGAATGCCGGTGTCAACGTCCTGATATTCCATATATTGGAACACGGAATCTACTTTTTGACGAAATTCTTCTTCGCTGAATTAATGCAGACAGATTGAGCTTTGTCGTTGTCATCCGTCAGCGCGGCGTTTCAGCGGGTTGCAGACGGCTGGCTCATCGTCTTTTCATACACGCGCATCAAGTCGGCGCACAGCGTCTCGTCGGTGAAGCGCTTGATGTGTTCCCTGCCGTCGGCAATCATGCGCTGGCGCAGCGTTTCATCGCCAAGCACGCTCTCCACAGCCTTTCTCATGCCCTCTGCGTCGTCGGGGTCGACATATATCGATCCCTGTCCGCCAGCCTCCTCAAGACACGAGCCGGTGCAGCCCACCGCCGGCACGCCGCTGGTGAGCGCTTCGAGCAGAGGAATGCCGAAGCCCTCGATGCGTGAAGGGTAGACAAACAGGCACGCGAGCCGATAAAACGATGGCAGGTCGGCAAACGGCACGTTGTGGTGAAAATGGCAGTAGTCGGCAAGGCCGAGCTCTGCAATGCGGCGTTTCAGCGACTCGCAGTAGGCTGTGGAGCGTCCTACGGCAACGATGTGGAACGCGCGTCCGCCGGAGGCCGACAGCCGCAGCGCCTCGACGAGCAAACCGAGATTCTTGCGCTCCTCTATGCTGCCCACAAACAGTGCAAACTCGGAGGGAAGGCCGTAGCGCGCCTTCACGTCGTCGAGCGTGGATTGCGCAATCTCGGCGGCAAACGCCTTGTCGCAACCCTGATAGACCACGTCGATTTTCTCCTCTGCCACGCCGTAGTAGTGCATAATCTCGCGTTTGGTGTATTGGCTCACGGCAATAACGCGGTCGGCGGAATGGCAGGCGTGGCGGAACTTGTAGTTGTAGATCTGCCGGTCAATCCAGTGGTAGTATTGTGGAGTGTGGATGAAGATAAGGTCGTGTATGGTCACCACGCTGCGGCAATTGCCGCGGCCTATGTTGAGGGGCAGCTCGTTGCTGAGCCCGTGAAACAGCTCTATGCCGTCGTCGCGCAGCGTGGATGTCATGCCCCACACGCGCCACAGTTGCCGCAGACGGCTCCACACTCCTTTGGGAGGGAAGCATTGTCGCAGGTTCGCAATGGTGGGTATCTCGTGCAGAAACGGCGTGCGCCGTGGGTTGGGCATGTAGAGGCGGTATTCGTTTTCGGGGTGCTGCTGCGAGAGGATGCGCAGCACGAAGCGGCTGTAGTTTCCCAGCCCTGTGCGGTTTTGTGCCGCCCGCTTGGCGTCGAATCCTATTTTCATAACTTAGAAATCGCTGAAAAGTTTTGGCTTTATCACGAGTCCCACACGCAGGCGCGAGTGAAACTTGTTGTAGTCGAGCAGGTTTTCTCCATATCCGTTGTAGTATTGCACGAAGAGAAATTGATTGTCTTTCTTGAACACTCGGTAGTTGAACTCCCAGATGGTGTTGTAGCTCAGCCGCCATCCGCGGCGCTTGATGAGCGTCAGCCCAAAGCCGAACCGCTTGTTGGGGGTGGTGTAGGTCATGCCGGTTTGGTAGATGCCGCTGTAGTCGAGGATGTCTTTGTTGTTCATGCCGTCGATGATGGGAATCCACACTTTGCCGTGAATCATGAAATTCGGGTCGATGAAGATGTTGCAGGCAAGCGAAATCTTGTTCCAGCTGCGGGAATCCACGCCGTCGCGTCCGTTTGACTCATGCTCGACGAGGAGCGTGACCTTGCCGATATAGCGGTTCTTGACAAACAGATGCTTTGCCAGACCGATTCCGGGGTTGAAGTTGAGGTCGCGCATGGGAAGCGACTCCTCGTAGATGTTCCACATGCACTTCTGCGAGTAGAAGAGAAAGAGATACGTGTTGAACGGAAGCGTACTCTTTGTGAGACGCTGCGCGATGCTCACTTGGAATTTCACGTCGCTGTTTGTGCGCGACGGGGCTTGCGGTCCTATCGATGTGCCGGTGATGAAATAATTGTCTTTGTAGAGCGTGAAGTACGGACCATTGTCAAGCTCGCGGCGCAGACTGTCGGTGTTGATCTTTTCCTGTCCAAGGTCAACAATTTGTGCGTCGGCTCCAATGGCTGAAACCACGCAGATTAGTAACGTGATGAATAACTGCCTCATTGCGATTGCAAAAATACTCATTTCTCAAGCATTGCGGCAACTTGGACGAAGATAATAATTTTTAAAATATCGCTTTTTGTGGCTTAATTGTCCTATAGCTCATAGTTCGACAGCGACTTGCGCAGTTCTTCAACCACGGCGGCCTTCAATTCCGCGGGGGCGACAACCATGATGCGGCTGCCTTTCGACAACAGTTCCTGGATAAAGTCGTAGGTGATGCAGAGATGGTAGTCGAAATCGCTGTAGCCGTCGCCCATGGTCTCGCGCTGGGAGGGGTGGAGCGGAAGGGCGCGCAGGTATTTGGCCTGCTCGCTGTCGGCGCGCAGCACAACGTGCTTTGCCTCGCTTTTGGTGGTCATGATGCCGAAAAAGTTCTTGAAAAACTCTTTCACGCTGATGCCGGGGTCGTCGAAATGCTCCTCAGTGAGTGTCAGGGTGTTAACGCGGTCGAGCGAATAGGTCTTAACCATGCGGTCCTTGGAGTTGTAGCCTATCATATACCACCGTTGCTTGAAAATGCGCAGGAAGTAGGGCTCTATGATGATGCCTTCGCTTGCTTTGCTGCGGTAGAATGGGGTGTAGGAGAACTTCACCTTGCGAAACTTCTTGATGGCGTCGATCACCGTGGCGAGATAGCGGCGTGCCGACGGCACGTCTTCCAGCATCACGCGGTCGGCGATGTCGCCTGCGTCGCTGAGCATTCCGTTGATCGACATTGAGTTGATGAGCCAGCCGCTGAGCTCGCCGGTGGCGTCGGCGTTTTCGATGAAATATTCGTAGGTGGCGCTGTTGTAGGCTATCGAGATGCCGAAAATCTCCTCTATGCCGTTGCGGTAGTTGTAGAATGTGCGCCGCGCCAACGGCTCGCCTCCGGAGATGTCGGAGGCGAGCCACAGGTCGTTGAGCTCGGCGCGCGACAGGCGGCCGTGGCGCTCTATGGTTTCAAGCAGCCAGATATATTTGTTCAGCAGGTTGCGCGACATTCCTGGCTATTTGTTTCTTTTGATTAAGAATGCCAGACCTACCACGGTGAGCGCTGCGTTGATGAGCAGCAGCTCGAAGCCTATCTGATAGCCGTTGAACCATGCCTCGCTGTTTTTTTGAAGCACGAGGCTGATGAGCGGTGCTGCGATGCAGACCACTGGGACAAGTTTGTCGTTGACGGGCTTCTTGCATGCCATGCCAAACACAAACATACCGAGAATCGGGCCGTAGGTGTAGGAGGCAAGCGAGTAGACGGCGTTGATGGCGCTGTCGTTGTTGAGGGCGTTGAACACGATGATGGTGACAATCATCAACACCGACATGGCAACGTGCACTTTCTTGCGGGTGCTTGTCAGATGGGCGTCGTCCTTCTTCTTGTCGGCTTGGAGAATGTCGACGGTGAATGAGGTGGTCATGGCCGTGAGGGCGGAGCCGGCGGCGGAGTATGACGCTGCAATGAGGCCGAGGATAAACAGGATGCCGATTATTATCGGGAAGCCGTCGCTCCAGGCAATTGCACCGAAGAGGGCGTCGGGCTTCTCGGTGTGGATGCCGTTGCGGTCGGCATACATGTAGAGAAGGGTGCCGAGCACGAGAAACAGCCCGATGACGAAGATTTGCATGAAGTTGGCAACAATCATATTCTTCTGTGAGTCGCGGAAGTTCTTGCAGCTCATTGTGCGTTGCATGAGGTCTTGGTCAAGGCCGGTCATGGCTATAAGCATAAACACTCCGGCGAGAAATTGCTTCCAGAAGTAGTGGGCGTCCGATGGATTGTCGAAGAAGAATATCTGGCTGGTCTTGTCGGCGATAACGGCGCCGGGAAGGTCGGCGATGCCCATGTCGAGGCGGCCGGCGATGACCACAACGCAGCAGATCAGAGAGCCTACAAGGCAGATGGTCTTAAGCGAGTCGGTCCAGATGAGCGACTTGACGCCGCCCTGGTAGGAGTAGAGCCAGATGAGTGCCACGGTGAGAATGACGTTGACGGAGAACGGTATGCCGAACGAATCGAAAACAAGCGACTGGAGCACAACGCAGACAACGAAGAAGCGCACCGACGCGCCGAGCATCTTGGAGATGAAGAAGAACCATGCGCCTGTGCGGTAGCTTGCAAGACCGAAGCGGTTTTCAAGGTAGCCGTAGATGCTGACAAGGTTCATACGGTAGAACATCGGTATCAGCACAAGCGAGACGAGCAGTGCGCCGACAAAGAAGCCGAGCACCATCTGCATGTAGGAGTAGCCGTTGGCGGCGACGGCACCGGGGACGGAGATGAATGTGACGCCTGAAATCGGCGCGCCGATCATAGCTATCGCAACGAGATACCACGGCGATTTGCGGTTGCCGGTGAAGAAGCCGGCGTTGTCGGCCTTGCGGCCGGTTATCCATGAGATGACAAACAGCAGTAGGAAATAAAACGCGATTGTCGCGAGGATTATCCAAGGAGTTGACATAAGTTTTTCGGTGTTTTGTTATAAGTGATTGAATTGTTGATTATTCTGCATAAAGAAGATATGGACGGCGCTGTGCCTTGAACTTCTCGACGTCCGACTGCCATATGGCTTTGATTTCTTCGGCGCTCATGCCTTCCTTTATCATTTTGCGGATGTCGCCGCGACCTATGAGCAGCTCGAAGAACGGACGGAAGAAGTGGTCGTCAAGATTGAGGTTGCGGTAGGCGTCGATGAGGTATTCGAGGTTTATGCCTTTGGCGATGACTTCTTCGTCCGACAGACCTGACAAGTCAACACCGTAGCACAGCTTGTTGAGTTGTGGCGGATTCTTGGCGCCGCTGATGCTGCGCGGTGTGAACGAGAACGAATAGCCCTTCATGTTGGGATGCCCGTAAATCTGGAATGGCTTCGTCGTGCCGCGCCCGAGGCTGACAGGGGTGGCTTCGAAATAGCACATCGACGGATAAAGATAGATGGCGTGCATGTTGGGGAGGTTGGGCGACGGTGCTATAGGCAGCACGTAGCGGCTCTGATGGGTGTAGCCCTTGCACTTTATCACGGTCAACGGCACTTTCTTGCCGCCCTTGAGCCAACCTTCGCCGTTTGCCATTGTGGCAATCTCGCCCATTGTGAGGCCGTGCACGATGGGTATCGGAAGGCGTCCTACGCCTGATTCGTATTTCATGTCGAGGATCGGACCGTCGACATACATGCCGTTGGGGTTCGGACGGTCGAGAACCATAAACTCCTTGCCGTATTTGACGGCGGCGTTCATAAGGTCGACCATCGTGCAGTAGTAGGTGTAGAACCGCAGGCCTACATCCTGGATGTCGGTGACGATGATGTCGAATTTTGCCATTATTTCCTTCTTGGGCTCGCGTTTGTTGCCGTCGTAGAGAGAGGCGATGGGGATGCCGGTCTTGGGGTCGATGCTGCTCTTCACGTGTTCGCCGGCGTCGGCATTGCCGCGGAAGCCGTGTTCGGGAGAGAAGATTGTTGTGACGTTGACGCCTTTGCGCAGCATGATGTCGAGCACATGCTCGTTGCCAACCATGCCGGTGTGGTTGCTCAGAAGCGCTACGCGCTTGCCTTTCAGCAACGGGATGTATTCACTTGTCTGCTCTGCGCCGACACTGATTGCTGCCTGTGCCGTCAAGGTGCTCATTGCAACCGTCAGGACTGTCAGGATGATTGATTTTAAGGACTTCATAATGGTTTGGTTATGGTTCTTGTGTTTAATAGTTGTGAAAGCTGGGGCTCGGCATAATCGTCAATAGGTGACGTCGTTGTGCGTTCGCTTTGCTTTATCTGTGCAAACATACGCAAAAATCCTCAAAAATTGCGTCTACAAACCTTAAAGAATGTTGATGTGCTGCCCTTTTCCCGTTTTTTATGAAAAATGACAGGCGGCAAGTTGCACAACCGTTGCAGCTTGCCGCCTGTAGATTGTCAGCCGTGCGGCTCTATGCCTCGGCTTCTGTCTGGGCGCGAACGCAGTCAACTACGTTGACGATGTAGTCGCACAGACGCTCGCTCTCGCAGATGATGTCCATATAGTAGATGCCTTCCTCATACGGGTAGATCTTGTGGTTGATGTTGTCCACATTCTCCGAACGGAGGGCATTGCGGTAGTTGTTGATTTCACGCTCTTTGTTGTAGGAAATCATGATATGCTTCTCGTCGGCGTTCTCGATGTCGCGGAGCAGCAGTATCATGTTCTCAAGGGCCTCGGAGGTGTATTTAAACATCGTGTCGATGTTGGCTGAGACTATCTGGTTGAATGTGACTTTTGCCTCGTGCTGGCGCACCATGGTGCGCGCAAGGTTGTTGCAGCTGTCGGCGATGCTCTCTATCTCGCTGACAATGTTGAGCATCGACGAGATACGCATTTTGCCTTCATAGCTCAGTCGGCCGTCGACAACGCGGTTGAGGTAGTTGGCTATCTCTATCTCCATGCGGTCGGAGATTTCCTCATATTTGCCGATGCGCGAAAAAAGCTTGTTGAATTCCTCGGTCTCGGGCTTGATGTGGCGCAGCGACTTGACCATGCCGAACATACGGTTGACGCGGTCGGCGTAGACCTCAATCTCTCGCTGTGCCTGGGCAATGTTGAGCTCGGCGGCGTTGAGCATGCCTCGGGAGATGTATTTGAGCTGGAACTCGTCCTCTTCTTTGTGCTTGGGCTTGATGAGGAAGTTGCAGATTTTCACGTAGTATTCGGTCAGCCAAATCATGATGACTACGTTGATAAGGTTGAATATCGTGTGGAAAACCGACAGTCCGAACGACATTGCGGCTGCGCCGGCGATGACGGGATTGCCTGGCCCTATCTTGGCTGTGATGGTGATTACAAGCGAAATCAGTGGGTAGATGAAAATCAGTGCCCACACGGTGCCGAAGCAGTTGAAAAGCAGATGCCCGAGGGCGGCTTTCTTTGCCGCGGAGTTTCCGCCGAGGGAGGCGAGAATTGGGGTGATTGTGGTGCCGATGTTGCTTCCGAGCACCATCGCGCAGCCCATCTCAAACGTTATCCAGCCCTTGCCGCACATAATCATCACGATGGCAAACGACGCTGCCGACGATTGGATTATCATGGTGATGACGATGCCGACAAGCACGAAGATCACCACCGACGCAAAGCCCATATCGGCGTAATGGGCAAGGAATTCGAGCGCGTTGGCGTCAAGCTCGGGCACGTTCTCGCTGATGAGTTGCAGGCCTAAGAAGAGGAAGGAGAAACCGATAAGAAATTCGGCTATCGACTTGTAGTTGCTTTTGCTTGAGAACAGGAAGGGGGTGGCGATACCGATAAGAGGCAGGATGAAGGCGTTGACGTTGACCTGGCCGCCGAAGAAGGAGATTATCCAAGCGGTGAAGGTGGTGCCTACGTTGGCGCCCATGATGACGGCCATGGAGTCGGCGAGCGACATCAGTCCGGCGTTCACGAAACTGACAACCATCACTGTCGAGGCCGACGAGGATTGAATCAGCGCTGTAATGAAGATACCGGTTATCAAACCTGCGAAACGGTTCTTTGTCATTGCCGACAAGATGTTGCGCATTCTGTCGCCGGCAGTCTTCTGCAGGCCTTCACTCATTATTTTCATTCCGTAGAGGAACAACCCTACCGCTCCAATAAGCGATAGAAAATCCAAGAAAGAATAATTCATCGGTCTTTGGTGTAAGTTTTTACAGGGTACAAAGTTAAGGCATAGAAATCAAAAATCCCTTAACTTTGGTTCATAAAAAACACTTTTTTTTTAGAAAATATCCGACTTTTGCCACGGAGGGGCTTCTCTGACCCTCTTTTTGGACTCTGTTTCTTTGGCACATATTCAAGGACAAGAGTCTTACAAAAGACTCTGCCAGGACAAGACTCCACGAATGGTATGACAAGGTTACGGAATCCACATTGAGAGAAATAAAGTCTGTCAGGGACACCATAAAGACGTGCGAGGACGAAATACTCAATTACTTCATTTCGCGCGCTACCAACGCATCGGCAGAATCGCTCAATTCCAAGCTGAAGGCTTTTAGCCAACTGCGTGGGGTAAGGGATATTTCGTTCTTTTTCTATCGGGTATCGTTGGTGTTTGGTTATCCCTGCCACGGACTTTGTCGGGTGAGCCGAATATCCACCGAATTACGTCACTTTATTTGTGCCCTGATCCGGCTAAGACTTGCCTGTGTTATGCCTAAATAGGTAGCAATGTTTCCCAACGGCAACCGTTGCAACAAATCGGGTTCTTTCTCCAACAACTCTTTGTACCGTTCGGAAGCAATGGCGGACAACATGGAAATCAGCCGTTCCTCGGTGGCAAGCAATTCCATCTCCGCATAACGCCGTCCCCAATTGGCAATATGCAAGTCTTCCGAAAATAATTCTTTCAGCTTTTTCCTCTCCAATACGTATAAGACAGAATCTTCCATCAGCTCCATTGTCTCATATCCCGGCTCATCGTTCACGTATCCTTTCATAGAAACAATGGTCGCCCCTTCCTTGCCAACCCAAAAGGTAATTTCTTTCCCGTCCACCGAAGTGTAAGCGCGAACAATGCCTTTCTTGATGAAAAAGATATCCTTTTCTATCTTGCCGCTTTCCAACACGCGGAATCCTTTGGGGTACGAAACCTCAGTCAGGCATTGCCGCAATCTATCCAAAGACGCATCCGGCATGGCATATCTTTGATTGATGATTTCCTTTATATCCATAACTCTTTGTTGTATTCGGTGTGCAAAATTATAAAATAGCACATAGAAACGGGAATGAACGGCTGTTTTTTGCCAAATGCAAAATCAGTTTTTACCAAATGCAAAAAGCCATTAGAGATTACTTGCTTACTTTTACACCTGAATTTAGTAAATTATATGTATGAATTGGATAATCTTATTATTGGCAGGATTGTTTGAGGAGAGCCTTACATTCTGTTTGGGTAAAGCGAGAGCAGCGTCAGGACTTGCTTTTTATCTGTGGGGTAGCGGCTTCTTGGCTTCCACGGTATTGAGCATGACCCTGCTTGCCAAGGCGGTTCAGACTTTACCTTTGGGAACGGCATACGCCATTTGGACGGGTATCGGGGCGGTTGGCACGGTCTTGATAGGGATATTCGTCTTCAAGGAGCCGGCCACTCCCATCCGTCTTTTCTTCCTGTTCACGCTCATTGCTTCCCTGATAGGATTGAAAATCGTGTCATACTGAAAGGGGGCGGAAGATGAAGTATGAATTGGGGGAGAACCTAGGCATTCCGGCGCCTCTGCTGGCGCTGATGACAGTAGCTACCGGGCTTTCCGTTGCCAACTGCTATTATAACCAGCCTCTGTTGGGCAGCATGGTTAAGGATTTCGCGGTAAGCGACTTTTCCGCCAGCATGGTGGCGACATTGACCCAGATAGGCTATGTGGCAGGGCTTGTATTTGTCATTCCGCTTGGCGACCTGGTTTCACGAAAGAGACTGATATTGACCAATTACATCGTTTCTTCGTGCGCTTTGTTTGCTATAGCACTCGCCCCTAACATCTATTGGGTGTGGGGCGCATCTTTGCTTGCCGGGGCATCTTCGGTCATGCCGCAGTTCTTCATTCCGTTGGTGTCGTATAATTCAGCTCCGAATCACAAGGTGCGCAACGTGGGGATTATACAGTCCTGTTTGCTCATAGGCATTCTTGGGTCACGAGTATTCAGTGGTTTTCTCGCCGATATATGGGGATGGCGTTCTGTCTATTTTGTGGCTTGCGTGTTTATGCTCGGGTGTTTTCTGATGATTCACAAAATGTTGCCCGTTTTGCCTGCATGTTCACAAGAAAGTTATGCAGGGCTGATGAAATCCTTGTTGCGTCTGTTTTTCAAATACCCGTACTTGCGTATCGCGTCGTTGAGGGCGGCATTGGCTTATGGCTCGTTCTTTGCCTTGTGGAGTTGCCTTGCTTTCCGAATGAAGCAAGAGCCTTTCTTTGCAAGCGATGATATTATCGGAGCACTCGGTTTGTGCGGATTGGCAGGTGCATCTACGGTGGTTTTCATCAGCGGATATATCCAAAAGTATGGCGCAAGATTCTTCTCCATTGTCGGAGGATGCGTCATCTTGTTTGCATGGTTGTTGGCATTTTGGGGAAATGACAGTTACTTGTGGATGATAATCGCCATTCTCTTGATTGATGCCGGAATGCAAAGCATCCATTTGTCAAATCAGACCAGCGTGGTCGTTCTTGACGCATCCGCCATCAACCGGGTCAATACCGTTTATATGACCATTTACTTCTTAGGAGGTTCTGCCGGTACATTTGTTTCAGGTCTATTCTGGCAACATTATGGATGGATGGGTGTGGTAGGAGTTGCCTTTACCGCAGCTTCCTTGCTTGCTAATTGCCTTAAATTAACAGACAAATTCTTTAGACGTTCAAATTAGGACACAACGCCACTTTCCCCATTGGGGATTGAGATTCAAAAGCCTCGAAAAAACGGATTTTTTTCGAGGCTCTGAAGGTCTGTCGAAAAAAAGTAATGGGCTTCGTTGTCGAAGCCCATCCATACCAATGAAAAAATTGTTTGTAAAAACCCGTTCTGTGTTCTCACACATTTTTTTGATGCTCTGTGCAGGGCGTTAGCCCTAATATATCTTGCAAAAAATTGTTTTATATAATTGTTTTTGTACTACTATGACTTGCTTCTTCACGAAAGGTTTAAAGACGGGGTGAAATTTTTTTAAATTTTTTTCGCTCAGCAGAATGGTCGCTTAAGCGCAGTGATGTCGCATCCGCCATTGCGAGCCATTTCCTGGGTTATGAAGAGTCCGATGCAGCGGGTCATCAGAATGTCGTCGTGATGGCCGTCCTTGGCGCCGAAAGTGCCGTTGGGCTTGCGCTCGTAGGTCTGAAGCTCGTCGACGGCGCCGCTGTCGCGCTCGGTGTAGCTGCCGTCGCGCACGGCTGCCACAAGATTGTTGACAATCAGCGGTTTGGTCTGACGGTTGGTGTGGAATCCCGGACGCATTGCCGTGCTGCCTTCTCCGCTGCGGCGGTAGTAAACGTTGTCATAGTAGTCGGCGATTTCGTCGAGGATATATCCTGAATTCTCGCCCTCGGTGCGCTCGGTCTCTATGGTGTTGCTCTCAACGATGAGCAGGGCTTTGCGGTAGTAGGTGGCTATCTGGCTGGCGTTCCACGCCAGAAGGTCGTGGTCGGTGTGGCCGCGCCATTGAGCCACGATTTCCGGACGGTTGCCGTCGCCGTGGCGGTCAACGACGGCTATCACGCTGTAGTCGCTTGTGTCGCTGCGGCCGCCTATGTCCACAATGGTGAGATAACGGTCGGTGGATACGCTCTGCTCGGGGTGTTTCCAGATTTTCAGACGTCCGGCGCTGTCGGCGGTGAAATGCACGTTGCGGAGTGCCTCGCGCCCTTTCACGGCATTGCCGCAAATCTCGCCGGTCGATGCCGGTTGGCGGCATTCTGTGCGCAGACGCGCGATGCCGTCGGTGTCAAACACGCCGCGGTCGGTGGCGGTAAACGCTTCGTCGGCGGTCGACGGATATTCTGCCTGCATGGCGCGGTGGGTGGTGTATTCGCGGCGCTTGGCGTGATACCACGCTATCTGTTCAAGCGACAAGCCGCGCTGCCACAGTCCGCGCTCGTAGGGGTCGAGGCTGTTCCAAAGTGTTTCATAGTCGTCGACAGGAAGGGTGTAGATGCCATATTCATACCACGGGACGAAGATGGCGGTCTTGTCGCTCACACCGGCTTCGGCGCGGAGCCATTCTGTGTGGAAATAGTTGCCAACGCCGTTGGCGGTGCTTTCAATCACGAGCAGGGTGTGGCTGGCAAGGGCTACCGAACCGGCTATCGAGCGGATGATGTCGTTTGGGTCGTGACAGGCGGAGGTGCGCCAGAATGCCACTTCCGACAGATGGGCCATGGCGATGTCCTTGCCGCGCGCTGCCTCGGGGGTCTCTGCCGACGTGATGGTGACGGTGTTGTTGCGGTGGCCGAGGCGCATCGTGGTGCGGCTGCCTTCAAACGACGTGAGACGGAGGCTTTTTTCGCCGGCGGGTAGATATTCTTCGGGATAGGAGGCGAGCAGTTTGCTCATCATGCCGCGAATGGTCTGGGCGGCGTCTTTGACGTGGGCGCAGATGAGGCTGTGCCAGTTGTCGCGGTGAAGGAGCTGGAGCCATGCCATGTAGGCTTGAACAACGGTGGAACCGCCGAGCTGACGCGCTTTGAGCAGGATGACGCGGATGGGCTGGTTGGCGGTGCGCTGACGCTCAAGGACGCCGGCGATGATGCGTTGTGGACGGTTGAGGCGCAGGCGCACGTCGGCATAGCCTGATTTGTCTTTGACGGTGACACACGTGGCACACCAATACTCGAAGTCGTGGCGTTGGCGTAGCTGGTTGAAGTCGTGTGCCGACATTTGTTTGCGGTAGCTGGGGTCGGCGGTCATGGTGGCTGGCACAAGCACGTCCTTGCCGCCGCGGCGCCTGACGGCGATTCGTTCGCCGAGGCATCCTTGACCGCTGATTGGGTCGTAGTTGTCGGTTAGAAGGGCTGTGCGGCGGCGGTTTTCTGCGATGATGTCTTTGATGTTTTCGTTTTTCATGGCTTCTCGTTTTTTTCTGCAAAAATAATACAGCGACGGCGGCGATGCTCGTAATTTGGAGCATTCGCCGCCGTCGGTTTTTATTCAGACGTTGAAAAAACGCCGGTAGGATTAATGGCAGCCGCCAGAGCAGCCGGAGCAGCCTCCCTCGCTGCAGTCGCCTGAGCAACCGCCGCACTGTGGGTGGAGTTCTGCCTCGGTGGCGTCGCGGACGGTGACAATCTCTCCCTTGAAGTGCATGGTCATGCCTGCCATCGGGTGGTTGAAGTCTACAGTAACATCTTCGTCGGTGATGTCGAGCACCATGCCTGGTGCCGGACGGCCTTCGGCGGTCATCATTGTGATGGCTGCGCCTACATAGACGTGTTTGCTGTCAAACTCGCCGTCCATCTCAAACATCTTGCGCGACAGTTTCTTTACCAGTCCGTCCTGATATTCGCCGAAGCCGTTCTCCGGTGTGACTGTGAAGTCGAAACCTTCGCCTGCGGTTTTGCCGCCGATGGCTTGGCAGATGGCTGGAAGCATATTGTCCTCGTCGCCATAGACGAAACGTTCGGGTTTCTCTTTGGTCATCTCGAGCATGAGTTCTTCCTTGCCGTCTTCGCCCACCTCATAGAGTTCGTAGGCCATCTCGACAAACTTTCCTTTTTCAATTTTGTCCATATCGTTGATTTTTGTTGTTTTAAATCTTGAAGTCCGTGCAAAGGTACGACAAATTTCTGAGATTCGTTAAAATCCCCAACCCCCGTTGCCGCCGCCGGTCTCTGCCTCGCCGGTGGTGGTCACTTCCTGTTTAAACAGCGGTGTGGTGGCTTTGCCCTGGTAGCCGAATGCGATGATATAGTATTTTGTGCCTGGTTTCAGTGCGTTGCCTTTGTAGTCGAGCTGACCTTTGAGTGGTGCCGACGGCTTGCCGAGGAAGCAGTTGAGCATAATGTTTTCGCCTGCGGCTGAAATAACGCTGCTCATAAACTCTTCGTCGCTGCCGAACGCTGTCTCAAACTCATAGTCTGTTGCCGAAACGAGGCCTACGAAGTAGTACTCATCGTTTTTCGTCGGAACCGGAGTGAAGTTTACGTAGTAGTTGCGCTTGAAGAAGTCCTGTGAGTCGGCCTCGTCGCCGGCGGTGACGCCTTCAAAGCTGATTGTCATGTCTGATTTCTTGACTTCCGATGTGCGCACTTTCGCTGTCGATACGGCTGTTGTGCGGTAGCCCTTGGTGTCCATGCCGAAAACGTAGATGGTGTAGTCGGTTTCCGGTTTCAGGTTGGTGGCGCCGATGTCGGTGCGGCTGTTGAGGGTCTGTGTGCCGGTGTGGATTTGTTTCGACGTTGCCCAGTTGATGCTGAAGCCGTCTTCAAACACGATTTGCTCGTCGGCGATTTGCTCGGCTGTCTTGCCGGCTGTCTCGCTGTCGGCCTTGATGGCTACATAGTAGCGGGTGTCGGCGTTGCTTGGGGTGACCTTGACATCGAAGAGCATTGCCTGGATGTTTTCTGTAGCGATGCCGAATGTGCAGTTGTCGGTCACTTCGAAGCCTGGTGTGGTGAATGCCAGTTTCTGCAACGGGGTGGTGTTGTAGACGGTGTTGGCTTTATGTTTCTTGATGCCGAACGCAATGGCGTAGTATGCCGTGTTTGGTGTGAGTCCTGACATCAGCGAGCGCATGGCGCCTTTCTTGGCTACGGCGTCAAATGTGCCGCCCATCGCAAGATTGGTGTTGATTGTGCCTACGGCATTGTTGAGAAGGGTCTGGTCGTCGCCGCCGAAATCTTTGGTGTAGGCGTCGGCTGTGACGTAGCCGATGTAGTAGGTGGCATTGGCGTCGGTCGGGTTGGTGTTGATGATGCCTGATTTGGCGGAAAGGTCGCTGGTGCTGAGTTTGAAGTCAAGCTCAAGAAGCGACTCTGTGGTGAACGTGAATTTCTCCACCGTCGTGTTGGCGGTGCCGTCGGCGGTGTTGACGCCGTAGGCGTATGCCACATATTCGGTGCCTTCTTCAAGGTCGCTGTAGGGGAATGTCTTTGTATCGTCGATTTCGTTGCCTTTATAGAGGGAGAAGTCGAGATATTCCGACAGCGACATGTCCCAGCTCTTGGCGTCGGCATCAAATTTCTTGGCTTGGTCGGCGCAGAATGCTTCGTCGTTGGCGAAGGCGTTGAGGTCTGACGCCTTGATGACGCCGATGTTGAAGGCGCCGAGGGTCTTCGCCGGAACGAATTTGAGCTCTACCGACTTTGTGGTGAGGTCAACAACGGAGAAGGTGCCTGCCGACTGCATTTGCTCGAATGTGAGTGAGTCGATGGCTGAAACGGCGATGGTCTGGGTCGAGCCGTCTTTCAGATGGATTTTAAGCACGTCTTGTCCGGCATAGGCTGCCACTGCCATTATGATGGCTATCAATGGAAAAAATAATTTTTTCATATTATTGGTGTTTTTGTGTTACTGTTTGATGAATTTGAATGCTGCATTGCCGACGGCAAGGATATAAACGCCGTCTGTCAGCGACGAGATGTCGAGGCTGTTGCCGTCCCATTGTTTCTGTTGCATGACGATGCGGCCACTGGCTGAAACAATGAAGGCGTCGGTGGCGGCGCTCAGCCCGTCAACATTGAGTGTATTGCCGGTTTTTGCGAATTTCAGCGCGCCGTCGGGATTGATCTCGGTCACATTTCCCTCTTTGTCGCTGAAAAACAACTTCGTGATGTCCGACAGGCTGAACGTGCCGATCTTGCCGGAATCTTTGCCATAAACGTCCATCGTCGACTCGGTGAAGGTGATCTTGCCGATGTCGCCGACGGCGAAACTCTGTTGTTGCTGGCCGGAAACCACGAGGTTGACCCCGGCGGATGCCGTTAGTGCGCCTGCCAACAGAGCGATTGTCAATAATTGTTTTTTCATAAGTCCCTATTTTTTATGAGTTTTGAATAATTCATTGTTTTCTATCTGAGCCGCAGGTATGTGCCTACGGTCAGCGTGTCGTTTTCGCGCAGGTTGTTGATGTGCAGTAGCGATTTCAGTTTCAGCCCATAGTCGCGGGCTATCGACGACGCTGTCTCGCCGCGTTTCACTTTGTGTGCCTCGGGCATTCCATCCGGCATGCGCTCGTTTTTCTCCTGTAGGTAGAGCATCGCTCCGGAGTGGAGCATCTCGGAATTGCGGTCAAGGTCGTTGAAGTCAAGCAGCTTGCGCTTTTTCATGCCAAACTCTTCCGCTATGCTGTCGTAGGTGTCGCCGGGATAGACGGTGACATAGTAGAGCCCCCACTTCTGACGGATTTTGTGCATAATCTTGAACTCGTTGACTATAGCCATGTCGATGGTGTGCTCCATTGTCTCGTCGCCTCGGAGCTCGCGGCGCTGGGCTACAACCGGTTGACCGGTGTCATACTTGTATAACTCATAAGTCTCGATTATGTTCACAAGCTTGGCTGCATACGACGGGTCGGTGGCATAGCCACACTGTTTGAGTCCTGCCGCCCAGCCGGCATAGTCGGTTTCTTTCAACTGGAAAAGCGGCTGATAGCGTTTGCGCTTGAGGAAGCGGGCGTGGTCTTCAAACGATTCCGACGCGTCGGCGTATTTGCGGAAACATTCGTTCTTCTCGTCGTCGTCGGCATAGATGCCGTCGCCGGTCCAGTCTTTGTGGCACTTGATGCCAAAATGGTTGTTGCCCTCTGTGGCAAGACGCGACAGTCCGGCACAGCTCTCAAGCAGTCCCTGCGACAGGGTGATGCTCGCTGGAATGCCGTATTGCTGTTGGTGGCGCACTGCCAATGGGCTCCACTGCTCGATGTATCTCAGATAGTCCATCGACAGAGACTGGGCGTTGGCTGAAAGCACGGCGGAAAGGACCAGCAGAAGCGTCAGCGTGGCGCGCCAAGTCGTTTTTGTCATTTCTCTGAGCATAGCGGACATTTTGGATTGCGGGGCAGCGAAATGGTGTTGAATGTCATTGTCGATGCGTCGGCAACGAGCAGACGGTCGGTGAGAAGAGTGCCGATGCCGGTGATGTATTTTATTGTCTCGGTGGCTTGGATGCTGCCGATTATTCCAACGGCGGAGCCAAGCACGCCGACCGACGAGCTGTTGGGCACGGTCGAAGGGTCGGGCTCGATGGGGAAAAGGCAGCGGTAGCATGCCGTGCCGGGAATGTGGGTCATCGTCTGACCGCCGAGCATGCGGATGCCGCCGAGCGAGAATGGCTTGTCTACGGCTACGCAGGCGTCGTTGACAAGATATTTGGTTTGAAAATTGTCGCTGCATTCAACAACGAAGTCGTAGTCCTTGAAAATCTCAGGGGCGGTTTCCGGCGTGAGAAATTCTTGATAAGTATCGATTTTGATGTTTGGGTTCAGGCGGACGAGTTTATCGCGGGCCGACTCCACCTTCGCGCGGCCGAGGTCGGCGGTGGTGTGGAGTATCTGGCGTTGCAGGTTCGAAAGGTCTACGCGGTCGCCGTCGGCCAAGGCGATTGTGCCTACTCCGGCGGCGGCAAGATAGTATGCCACAGGCGAGCCGAGGCCTCCTGCACCTACAACGATCACACGGCTGTCGCGCAGCCGGCGTTGTCCTTCGACGCCGAAGCCGTCGAGCAGCAGCTGGCGGCTGTAGCGCCGTGTCTCATCTTCTGTAAAAGTTGTCATAATAAGTCGTCATTGTTTTCATAACTGGGTGCAAATTTCGCAGTTTCTATTCGCTTTGGCAATATGTGGCGCGCAAAATAGAGAATTATTTTTAAGATTCGGATGATTATATTTCTCTAAACCGTTCTTTCAATTCTTTTATGCGGTTTATCAATTGTTCAAATGACAATTTGTTTCCATATATGAAGTGGTCGCACATCTCAGCATAGTCAGCCTTCCAATCTGAAATAAGTTCATCTTTGGGGATAAAGTCTATTGCATTGGGCGACAATTTGGAATAGTCTACATATCTTAATGCGTAATATATAGAACGATGTTCAACAATACGCTCATATAAATCCTTGTTCTCAAGCGCTTGTTTGCCAAATCTGGTATCCATAAGACGCTCTAAGTCGTAGAGATGCCTGGACATACGGATATGGCGAGGCTTTTCCTTCTGAAATTCCTCACATAGCAGAAAAGCTTTTTCCAAGAATGTCCGTGTTGGAACAACGGTTCTGATTGTTGCACTTGCTATATCATCCTCGCCTGGAAATGTCTGTTCTACATATGATGAAATCATACGTTCTTCGGTTGGTTCATTCATTGACAGGCAACTGATTTCTATTTTTACGCGTGGTGGTATATATTCATTGTAGCCATTTAAAATAGAGGTGTAGTGTAACAATATCACAGAGGGGTCTTTGTCGCTGGCAATAGTCGTGGCCGACCTTTGTTGTCAACTGTTTTTGTGACAGTCTCAATACGAAATCCTTTTACGCCCATATTCTTTAGATTGTTCTCAAGCTCTTTTGAAACGACATCCAATATATATCGGCGTGCCTTCTTGCGAAGTTTCTCTCGTTGGCTTTTGGTTGTTTTCTCTATTTCAAAAAATATATGGTTGACAGACAAGTCTATGTCTTCACTAAATCTGTCAATCAAGCCCCAACCCTTGCTAAGGCTTGTTCCTCCTTTGAAACAAAGGTGTTCAGAGCACGAACATTTAAACAGAGCATTGAGCACCATTGTTACCCAACAATCCTTTTCCAATGCCAATTGGTCAATCTTGAATTTTTCTTCCGCACGTTGCAATAGTGCCAAACGCTCTGGTCTTGTATGTTTTATCCAAAGTGCCATTATAAATTGAGGGTATTGAAGATATTCGTTATTAGTTTCCTCATCCAGATAGGCATTAATGACAAGTCTTGCTTGAATGCCTCTTTTTGCGTTTCTTCAGATACGAGTTTATGTATCTGTTCTATTTCCTGTTTGCTGATGTTTTTTTCTCCCAAACTTTTAAGTGCTTGCATTAGCAATGCTCCTAATGCTGTCTTGAAGGCAAAATTCTTCGGGACACTTCGCTTCAATTCTACCAAGCGGTTGCCTAATTTCAATTTTCTGCTACTGCCTGATGTCAGATAGGTGTATTTGGTTGGAACTTGTGTTGACAATCCTAAAATATTAAGGGCTGTCACGCCACAAGGTTGAACTTTAGCCCTGTCCCGGCGTGCAATTGCGTTAACCATCTCATCAACAGATGGATATGCGACACCAAACCGCGTGTTTTTCGGACGAAGATAAACGCCATTGGCCAATCTGATTACATTTCCTCTTTTTTCTTCAGAAGAAAGGGCGCGACTTATAACTTTCTCATTTCCGTTGAGATCTGAAAAATCGGAAATGAAAAGTATTTGCCCGGTGTGCGTGTTTTTTATTCGTTTAGTTATTTCAGACATATCTTTTGGTAATGTGCCACAAAGGTATGAAAAGCCACTTAGAAATAGGAATATACAGTAATAAATTAACTAATTTTAAGTGGAAAACTTTGAAAAAAGTTTCTACAGTTTCCGTGTAACGTGTCGTTTGGAAAGATGTTATGCATTTATCCTTTTCCAGAAACTTTTGACCTTTGATTAATTGCCGTAACCTTTGCTGCTTTTAATTACTAAACGGATACATCCATGACAATTTGTTATCTATCCAAACAACCCTCCCTCGGTGGCGTGCGGATTCTTGTGCAGGTGGGTGTAGGCAAGCGTTGTAACCTCGCGCCCGCGGGGGGTGCGCTTGATGAAGCCTTCCTTGATGAGGAAAGGCTCGTAGACTTCCTCCACGGTTTCCGCGTCCTCGCCGAGGGCGGTGGCGATGGTGGTGAGTCCAACCGGGCCGCCGTTGAACTTGTCGATAATCGTGAGCAGTAGTTTGTTGTCCACCTCGTCGAGTCCGAACTTGTCGATGTTGAGTGCCTCAAGCGCGAATTTGGCTATCTCGGTGTCGATGGAGCCGTTGCCTTTCACTTGGGCAAAGTCGCGCACTCGGCGAAGCAGGGCATTGGCGATACGTGGCGTGCCGCGGCTGCGCATGGCTATCTCGCCGGCGGCTTCCGTTGTGCATCTGACGTTGAGCAGTCGGGCGGAGCGCAGCACGATTGAGCTCAGAACGTCGTGGTCGTAGTATTCTAAATGACATTTGATGCCGAAGCGCGCGCGGAGCGGCGGGGTGAGCAGGCCGCTGCGGGTGGTGGCGCCGACAAGGGTGAACGGCGACAGGTTGAGCTGAACGCTTCTCGCGCCTGGACCTTTGTCTATCATGATGTCGATGCGGAAATCCTCCATTGCGGAGTAGAGATATTCTTCGACAACGGGGCTGAGGCGGTGTATCTCGTCGATAAACAGCACGTCGTTCTCCTCGAGCGATGTCAGGATGCCGGCAAGGTCGCCGGGCTTGTCGAGCACGGGGCCTGACGTTACCTTGAAGCCTACGCCGAGCTCGTTTGCCATTATGTTTGACAGGGTGGTCTTGCCAAGACCGGGAGGACCGTAAAGCAACGTGTGGTCGAGCGACTCTCCGCGCATTTTTGCCGCCTTGACAAACACGCGCAGGTTTTCGATGATTTTCTCCTGTCCGTTGAAATCATCGAACGCCAGCGGACGCAGCGCGCGCTCAAATTCATTGTCGCCGTCGGTGCGGCTTGTCCTTATGTCGAAATCTTCACTCATCGTTGGTTTATTACGTTGTCAAGCCGTTGCACTATGGCGTGGTAGTCAATGCCGCGGAGGCAGGCATAGTCGCCGCGTTGGCACGGCTTGTTGCCAAACACGGAACATGGACGGCAGGGTAGGTCGGCCTGCACTTCGTTGGCTGGATTCTGATGCCATCCGGTGAATCCGCAATATGGATGTGTGGCGCCCCAGACCGACACCACCGGAAGCTCGACAAGCGAGGCGAGGTGCATATTGGCGGAGTCCATCGAGAGCATCACGTCGCAGTGGCTCAGCAGCGCAAGCTCTTTGGCAAAGCCGTAGCGCTTGCCGGCAAGCGAGGTGACGTTGTGTGGGTGCTCGCACGCCCATTCTTCGAGGATGTCGCGCTCATAGCCGCCGCCTCCGAAGAGAAACAGGCGTGTCCCGGCGCGCTGCGACAAGGTGTCGACAACGAGCGACATCAGTCCGGGGGGATATATCTTTCCTTCGTGCTTGGCAAACGGGGCGATGGCAATCCAGCGCTCGCCGCCGGATTTGGGTTTCGTAATGTCGGCAAACAGCGTCGTGTCGGCTCCCGAGGGATAGACCGACGTGAATGTCTCGCCGAAGTCGAATCCCATTCGCTTGAATGCGTCGAAGTAGCGTTGACGGGTGGAAATCAGCGGATGCAGATTCTTGCCCGTCTCGCGTGTCAGCTCGCGCTTCTCGCTGCGACCTTTGTCGATGCGGCTCATCGGGATGCCGTGCATACGGCAGTAGACGCCCATGATGTGGGTGCGGATTACGTCGTGAAGGTCGATAAACGCGTCAATGGCGTATTCGCGCCGCAGGTCGCCCATAAGACGCCAGATGCCGTGCGTGCCTTTGTAGCGCTGCTTGACGTCGACTCCTACAACCGTGAGGTTTTGGGGCGGGTTGACAAACAGCGACGACGCTACGGGCTGTGTGGCGATGACAAACCGCACCGTGGGGTATGCCTCGCAGGCGGAGTAGACCACCGGGACGGTCATTGCGACATCACCGAGGGCGGAAAATCGCGCTATGAGTACGTTTTTGTATTCTTTTGTCAATTCTATCTTCCCGGTTTGATTATTTTTTCTGGGCGTAGAGCACCGGATTGGTGTCTGCGTCGTTATACATCTTCATCTGGCGGTAGACTTTCATATATTTGCGGCCGGCGGCGATGTCGTCAAGGAGCTGGCCGATGGCGGTTGAGAGGTCTACTTGCTGCTCCAGCAGCACGCGCAGTTTGGCTGTGCACTTGGCTATGTGCTCGGCGGTGGCATCGGTGCGCTCTGCCTCTTGGCGCATGTGGTAGATTTTCAGTGCGAGAATAGACAGACGGTCGATTGCCCATGCCGGACTTTCGGTGTTGATTGTGGCGCCGTCAAGCGGCTTGACGTTGCTGTAAAGGTCGCGGAAATAGGTGTCGATGTCCTCCACAAGGTCGGTGCGGTCCTGGTTCGACTTGTCGATGCGGCGTTTCAGCGCGAGTGCCTCGACGGGGTCGATGGCTGGGTCGCGGATAATGTCCTCCATGTGCCACTGCACGGCGTCGATCCAGTTCTTTCTGAACAGCACATCGTCGATGGTGCCTGCCTCGTATGGGTTTTCCGGCACTGCGTCGATGTTGTCGAATTTATGATAGTGGAGAGTGGTTTCTCCGAAAATCTTGTTGCATTTCTCTACGAAAGCGTTCATAGCGGTAGGAATTGTAGTTAATACTCTTTTTTCGGCGCATCTGAGATGCAACAACAAAGAAACAAAATATACTTGATTTCGCAAAACTTTAGACAAAAAAACCGCCACTTCTTCAAGTGACGGTCTCTTTTGCTTATGGTGTTTGCGTGTTATTTCAGTTTCGCCTGGATGGCTTTGCTCTCTGTCTCGTAGCCTGGCTTGTTGAGCAGTGCGAACATATTCTTCTTGTAGGCCTCTACTCCCGGCTGGTTGAATGGGTTCACGCCGAGGATGTAGCCGCTGATGCCGCACGCTTTCTCGAAGAAATAGATGATTTCGCCGAGGCAGCGCTCTGTGAGCGAGCCGAGGGTGATGTGGATGTTGGGCACTCCGCCGTCTACGTGGGCGATTACGGTGCCGAGTTCTGCCATCTTGTTCACTTCGTCGATGCGCTTGCCGGCGATGTAGTTGAGTCCGTCAAGGTTGGCGGCGTCGCTCGGAATCACCATTTCGTGCTGTTGCTCGGCTACGGAGATTACGGTCTCGAAGATGGTGCGTTCGCCTTCCTGAATCCACTGACCCATTGAGTGAAGGTCGGTGGAGTTGTCGACTGCGGCTGGGAAGATGCCTTTGTGCTCCTTGCCTTCGCTCTCGCCGTAAAGCTGTTTCCACCATTCGCCGAGGTAGTGGAGTTTTGGATTGTAATTCACCAGAATCTCCGTCTTCTTGCCTTCGGCATAGAGTGCGTTGCGGGTCTTGGCGTAGAGGTAGGCTGGGTTGCTGTCGTCGGCTGCCGCGGTGGCTGCCTCCATTGCCTTCGCTCCGTCGAGAAGGGAGCGGATGTCGAAGCCTGCAACGGCGATAGGCAGAAGGCCTACCGGTGTGAGAACGGAGAAGCGTCCGCCGACGTTGTCCTCAATTACGTAGGTTGCGTAGCCTTCCTCTGTGGCAAGCGAGCGGAGCGCGCCGCGCTTGGCGTCGGTGACTGCAACGATGTGTTTCGAGGCAAACTCCTTGCCTTCCTGTGCCTCAAGCATTTCCTTGAGGATGCGGAATGCGATTGCCGGCTCGGTCGTTGTGCCTGATTTGGAAATCACGATGATGCCGAACTTCTTGCCTTTCAAGAGGCTTATGAGCTCGTGGGTGTAGTCCTCGCCGATGTTCTGTCCGGCGAAAATCACGCGTGCGCCGCTTGCCGGTTTGTAGGCGGCAAACGAGTCGCTGAGGGCTTCAATAACGGCTTTGGCGCCAAGATAGCTGCCGCCGATGCCGATTGCCACTACATATTCGCAGTCGTTGCGGAGGGTGGCGGCGGTCTTTTCGATGTCGGCTACAAGCGATTTCGGTGTTGCACTGGGGAGATGCATCCATCCGAGGAAATCGTTGCCGGCACCTGTGCCTTTTTCGAGTTGTTCAAGTCCGTTGGCAGCTGCGCTGTCGAAAGCGTCAATCTGCGACTTGGTGACAAATTCTGCCACATGCTTGATGTTTAGTTCTAAATTCTTCATAATCAGCGTTATTATTAATCATAGATTTGTTGTCGTTATCTCAATTCAAACGCGAGGCGGTCGATGGCTTTCTGTGCCGGCACTTTCTCATAGAGTATGCTGTAGACACAGTTGAGAATCGGCATATCGATGCCGTAGCGTTTGTTTATTTCATAGATGCACTTTGTGCCGTAGTATCCTTCTGCAACCATTTCCATCTCCATCATCGCCGCTTTGACAGAATAGCCGCGGCCTATGTAGGCGCCGAAATTGTGGTTGCGGGAGAATTTGGAGTATGCCGTGACGAGAAGGTCGCCAAGATACACGGAGTCGCAGATGTTGCGCTCGCCGGGGCTGGTGGCGGCGAGGAAGCGTTCCATCTCGCGGATGGCATTGCTTGTGATCATGGCGAGGAAGTTGTCGCCGTTTTTCAAGCCGTAGACGATGCCTCCGCAGATGCCGTAAACGTTTTTAAGCACGGCGCCGTATTCAATGCCGGATACGTCGCCCGACACGATGGTGCGCAACGCCGGACCTTGAAGGCATGGGGCGAATGCGGCGGCAAGCGACGGGTCGAGGCTGCCAACGGTGAGGTAGGAGCGGCGGCCGAGAGCCACTTCTTCTGCGTGGCACGGTCCGCCTATCACTATCTGACGCTCTGGCTTGATGCCGAAATGGTCGGACATATAGGTCGTGACGATGGTGTTGTCCTCGGGCACGATGCCTTTGATGGCGCTTACCATATATTTGTCAGAAAGGTCGGCGGTTACTTTCTTCAAGTGGCCCTTGAGATAGGGAGACGGTACGGCGAGCAGCAAGGTGTCGGCTTTGCCGCACACCTCGTTGATGTCCGATGAAAAGTTGATGCGCGCGGTGTCAAACACGATGTCTGACAGATAGACGGGGTTGTGCCCCGTGCGCTTGAAGTCGGCTATGCGGTCGTCGCGGCGCATATACCAATATATGCTGTCGCAGTTCTGCAACAGAAGTTTGGCGAGGGCGGTGGCCCAGCTGCCGCCGCCCATCACTGCAATCTTTCCTGGAAAAGCCATTATGGATTGTTTATTTCTTCACGGCGTCAATCCAAGCGGCGACGTTGTCGACCGACGGATTGGTGAGGCCGAGTTTGAATTTCTTGTTGAGTCCGCAAATTTCCTGATGCACTTTGCCTGGATTGGCGCCGTCGAGGCTGTCAACGGTGAGATAGCCTGCCTTCTGCAGCGGTGCTACCCATTCTGCTGGGATGCCGAGGGTGGTGTAGGCGTCTTCCTGGTCGCGTTTCACAACTTTCTCCGGACGCATCTGCGGGAAGAACAGCACTTCCTGGATTGTGGTCTGTCCGGTCATGAGCATCACAAGACGGTCGATGCCGATGCCGATGCCGCTTGTCGGAGGCATACCGTACTGGAGGGCACGGAGGAAGTCCTTGTCGATAATCATCGCCTCGTCGTCGCCCTTGTCGGCAAGACGCATCTGCTCTACGAAGCGTTCTTCCTGATCAATTGGGTCGTTAAGCTCTGAGTAGGCATTGGCAAGCTCCTTGCCGTTGACCATAAGCTCGAAACGCTCTGTGAGTCCCGGCTTTGAACGGTGCATCTTTGTAAGCGGCGACATCTCGACCGGATAGTCGGTGATGAATGTAGGCTGAATGAATGTGCCCTCGCAGAACTCGCCAAAGAGTTCGTCGATGAGCTTGCCCTTGCCGAATGTCTCGTCAACCTCAAGTCCCTTTTCGAGGCAGAATGCGCGGATTTCTTCCTCTGTCTTGCCGTTGCAGTCGAAACCGGTCTTCTCCTTGATGGCATCGAGGATAGGCAGACGGCGATATGGAGCCTTGAAGCTGATGATGTTACCATCAATCTCACGCTCTGGCTTGCCGTTGACAGCGATACAGATTGTTTCGAGCAACTTCTCTGTGAACGACATCATCCAGTTGTAGTCTTTATACTGAACGTAAAGCTCCATGCAGGTGAACTCCGGGTTGTGGTTGCGGTCCATTCCCTCGTTGCGGAAGTTCTTGCCGATTTCATAAACGCCCTCGAAACCGCCGACGATGAGGCGTTTCAGATAGAGCTCGGTTGCGATGCGCATGTACATGTCAACGTCGAGTGCGTTGAAATGGGTGATGAACGGACGGGCGCTTGCTCCGCCGGCGATGCTCTGAAGGGTCGGGGTCTCAACCTCGGTGTAGCCTGCCTCGTCGAGCACGCTGCGAAGGGTGCGGAGCACGGTGGCGCGCTGAAGGAAAATGTCCTTGATGCCGTCGTTGACAATGAGGTCAACATAGCGCTGGCGGTAGCGGAGCTCCGGATCTTCGAAGGCGTCGTATGCCTTGCCGTCTTTCATCTTGACGATTGGAAGTGGGCGCAGCGACTTGCTGAGCATCTTGATGTTCTTGGCGTGAACGGTGATTTCGCCCATCTGTGTGCGGAACACAAATCCCTCGATGCCGACAATGTCGCCGATGTCGAGCAGTTTCTTGAAGAAAATGTTGTAGGTGTCCTTGTCTTCTCCCGGACAAAGGTCGTCGCGGCTGATGTAAACCTGGATACGGCCTTCGGAGTCCTGCAGTTCCATAAACGAGGCTTTGCCCATGATGCGGCGGCTCATGATACGGCCGGCAATTCTCACTTCGCGTGGCTCGGCGTCGTCTTTGAAGTTTTCCTTAATCTCTTTTGTGTGTCCTGTAACTACATATTCCTCAGCGGGATAAGGCTCTATTCCCATCTTTCTGAGTTCGGCGAGACTGTTGCGTCTCACAATCTCTTGTTCGCTTAACTCCAATACGTTCATATATCTTTCAATTTGTTATTATCAAACGTTGTAAGCACACCTTATAAAGGGTTGCAGTTTGCAAAGTTACGCATAAACCGCTTGTTCTGCAAAAAAAGGTGTGATTTTTGGTTATTTCTTGTGCTTGCGGTAGTAGGAAAGACCGCGTTTCACGTTTTCTTTTATGGCGTTGCTCGAGTAGGTGGCGCCGCTGACGGCGTCTACTTTCTGTTTCGATGCCTCGCCGACATGCTTGCCTGTCCATTTGCCGAACAGCCCTTTCTCGGCGCGCAGAAACAGGTTGTGCGACTCGCGGTTGGGAAGTGCCTCGATTTTCACAACGCGGTCGTTCTTGATGTGGATTTTCAGAGGCGTGGCGCCGGCATAGCCTTTGACGGTGGGCGCAAGTGTGGTGGTGTTGACCACGTAGGTGCCGTCGGCGCTGCGTGTCATCACATCGTCGGCGCTGCCGCCCGACGTCATCGCCACCGCAGCTGTTGTCACGGCTGCGGCGGTTAGAAGTAAATTCCTTATTTTCATAATCTTAGTCGTTGTTTTTTGTTCCGAATCTTAGTCTTCACTTATCATGCCGAGGAGTTGTTTCACCTCATAGTGCGACAGCCGTCGGCTGTCTTTCAGATGTTGTGCAAACTCGTGTGCTATTTTGCGCACCGATGGATTGCGGAACACCTGCTCCAGATAGTTGAACGTTTCCTGAAACATGCTTCTTATCTCATCGTCATCCAATTGGCAGGTGCGTTTGCCCTCATCTGCCACGGTGCTGAAAATCGCTTTCTTGGCGTCGGCGTATTGCGTCGGCTTGCCTGCCGGCAGATTGCGGCAGAACAAGTTGGCGATGAGCATGCCTACGGTCATCTGGTAGTGCTTGAGCGTGGCGTGCCACGACTCTACGGGCGACACTGCGGGATTGCCAGAGAAATAATAGTCGGGCGTAAACGAGATGTAGCCGTGCTCATCGTCGTCAATGTCGATTTGGTAGAGCAAGTCCTCTCCGTTCCAGATTGAAATACCTATCGCCATTCCGGCGATGCCATAACATTTGTCTTCTTCGTCGTTATATTTCATCCTTTTTTTAAGTTTTTATTGACGGCGTCCTCCAGTTGGCGGAGCGCCTTTTCAAGCGTTGTGCGGCAGCAGCCCACGTTGAGCCGCATGTGGCATTCGCCTCCGGTGCCAAACATCTCGCCGTCGTTGAGGGCCAGGTGCGCCTTGTCGACAAACAGGTCGACCAAGTCCTTGCCCTTCAGTCCCAATGCCGAGCAGTCGAGCCATACGAGGAACGACGCCTGCGGGCGCATGGCGCGGATTTGCGGTATCCGCTCCGCCAGAAATTGCTCCGTGTAGCGGATGTTGTCCTCGATGTAGCGCAGCGCCTCGTCGAGCCATCCCGCCGCTTTGGTGTAGGCGGCTTCGGTGGCTACGGTCTGCACGAATGTGGGCACGTTGTATTCATTGACTGTCAGCCAGGTGAAGAACTTGCGGCGGAGTGCCGGATTTTTCACCACACACCACGAACTTACGATGCCGGCGATGTTGAAAGTCTTCGACGGCGCGCCAAACGTGACGCTGCATTGCGCCGCTGCGTCGGAAACGGAGGCAAACGGAGTGTAGCGGTTGCCAAACAGCTCAAGGTCGCCGTGGATTTCGTCGCTCGCCACCAGCACGCCGTATTTGGTGCAGAGGTCGGCAAGACGTGCCAGCTCCTCGCGGCTCCATACAAATCCGCCGGGGTTGTGCGGATTGCAGAGAATCATCATGCGCGGACGCTCCTCGGCAAACTGGCGCTCGAGCAGCTCGAAGTCCATCTCTACGTGTCCGTCGTCGCAGAAGCGCAGCGGATTTCTGACCACCTTGCGGCAGTTGCCCTCGATGATGATGCGGAACGGATGGTAGACGGGCTGTTGTATCAGCACCTTGTCGTCCTTGTCGGTAAACACTTGCAGTGCCATCGCAAGTCCGCGTACAATGCCGGGGATGAATGTCAGCTCGTCGCGCTCCACGCTGAATCCATGGCGGTTGAGCAGCCAGTCCTGTATCGACTGCCAATAACTGTCGGGTGCTATCGAATAGCCGAACACTTGGTGCTCCAGCCTGTGGCGCAGAGCGTCTGTGATGGCGGGACACACCTCGAAATCCATATCAGCCACCCAAAGCGGCAAAAGGTCGCTTCGACCGTAGTTTTGCTGCAGACCGTCGTATTTTACGCATCCGGTGTGCCAGCGGTTGATTGTCTTGTTGAAATCCATTGCGAGACGTTTTTTGCAAACTTACACAAAAAACATAAATTTCTGCAAATATAGAACGAAAAAAGTTTGTTTAATGTCATTGAATAATGACATTATAAAAGCTACGCTTTGAATATTGAGGAAATCTGAGTAATTTTGCATATTGATGTCGGGCTTGCCCGGCAGCAAAAAAGGAGGAAAGAAATGGAAGAGAAAAATCTTGAAAAGGTAGAGTCAAAGCCGGCGTTCAGGCACTCTATCCCGGTGCAGATGCGTTTTAACGACATCGATGTGCTCGGACACGTCAACAACTCTGTGTTTTTCACCTATTACGACCTCGGTAAATCGGCTTATTTCACCACCATTCGCAAAGGTCAGATGAACTGGACGCGGCCCGATGTGGTGATTGCCAACGTGAACTGCAACTTCTACGCCCCGATGCGATTCGGCGAGCCGGTGTCGGTCGTGACCCGTGTGGAGTCGATCCGCGAGAAGAGTTTCAAAGTGCACCAGCGCATCGTAAACACTGTCACGAAGGAGGTGAAGAGCGAATGCGCGACGGTGATGGTGGCGTTCGACGTGGATACGCAGGAATCGAAATGCCTTCCGGCTGCGTGGGTGAAAGCCATCTGCGAGTATGAAGGACGCAACTTGATTGAATCAAAAGACTGACAACAGATATGACAGACATCAAACAGTGTATGCGCGACATCCTCGCTCACGAAAGCCGTGCGGTGGCGGAAATCCCGGTGACCGACGGATATGAGCGTGCTGTAGGAATGATTGTGGAGCAGGTGTGGAACCGCCACGGAAAACTTATAACATCGGGCATGGGCAAGGCTGGACAGATTGCCATGAACATTGCAACGACTTTTGCGTCGACGGGAATCCCTGCCGTGTTCCTGCACCCGAGCGAGGCGCAGCATGGCGACTTGGGCGTGATGCAGGAGAACGACATCATGCTGCTGCTCTCGAATTCGGGTAAGACGCGCGAGATTGTGGAGCTGGTGACGCTTGCAAAGCGGTTGAATCCGCAGCTGCAGATTATCGTGATTACGGGAAATGCCGACAGTGAGCTGGCTCAGTCGGCGGATGTGTGCCTTTGGACGGGCAACGCTCCGGAGGTTTGTCCGCTCGGGCTGACTCCTACCACGTCGACAACGCTGATGACTGTCATTGGCGACGTGCTCGTTGTGGGAACGATGCGCACCACGGGATTCACAAAGGAGCAGTATGCGCTGCGCCATCATGGCGGGTATCTCGGCAAGAAGAGCCGTGGTGAGGAAAAGGAGGAACAACGGTGAGCAAGGTTATTGCAGTGGGACAGGCTTGCCTTGACATCCTGCATGAGGAGGGGAGGCAGGTGTGTTCGTTTGTTGGCGGACGCATTGCAAACATGGCAATGGCGCTGAGCCACGATGGCGTGGAAGTGGAATTCGTAAGTGAATGTGCCACCGACGGCGTGGGCGACATGATTGTTGACACGTTGAAGAAAAACGGTGTGGGCGTGAAGTCGGTCGACCGGTTTACGGAAGGGCAGTCGCAGGTGTCGCTGATTTTCCGCGACAAGGAGGGCAACGAGCGTTTCTCGGAGTATGTGAAATACCCCGACTCGAGGTTTGACGTGCTGTGGCCGAAAATCGAGGAGAACGACATCGTGGTGTTCGGATCGTTTTTCTCTGTGGAGGAAAGCGTGCGCCAGCCGCTCTCTGAATTGTTGGCGTATGCTCAGGACCGCAAGGCGATAATCGTCTATCTGCCGGGTTTCAAGCCTGAGCTGTGCAGCCGCATAACGCGTGTGATGCCGGCTATCGTCGAAAATCTTGAGGTCGCCGATGTGGTCATCGCCCGCGAGAGCGATATGATGAAAATATTCGGAAAGGCAGACGCCCGCGCCTGCTACAATGAGCATATAAAATTTTATTGCAACAATTTCCTTTTTTCCGACAGCCGGCACAATGTGTCGCTGTTCACCAAAAGCGGTGTGCTGACGCGTGAGTCAGACGGGACGCCCGACGCCGCACATCGTCTGGAATGCGATGCGCGTCTGGTGGCTCGGTTTGTTGAGGGAATGCTGCGCCACGGGCTTACGCGCGACGGTCTTGACGCGACAGGCGCGGACGAATGGGAAGATATAATGAAAAAATAGAACAAAGATATGTCTGTAGAAATCAGAGTTATACCGAAGGATAAGAAGTCACTGAAAAAGTTTGTGCAGTTTGGCACGGATATGTATAAAGGCAACGACTACTTTGTGCCGCCGTTGCGCATGGACGATGTCAACACGCTGTCGCCCGACGTGAACCCTGCGTTTGAGTTGTGTGATGCCGAGTATTTTATGGCTTTCCGCGACGGCAAGCCTGTGGGACGCATCGCTGCAATCATCCATCGCCTCTCAAACGAGCAGCGAGGCAAGAAGGAGATGCGTTTCGGATTTGTGGAGTTTATCGATGACGAGGAAGTGTGCGACGCGCTTTTCAACGCTGCCATAGCATGGGGCAAGGAGCGCGGAATGGAAACGATTATTGGTCCGCTCGGATTTTCCGATATGGACTATGAGGGAATGCTTGTCGAGGGCTTCGATGAATTGTCGACGATGGCTACCATCTACAATTTCCCATACTATCCCAAGCACATGGAGCGCATGGGATTTGAAAAACGCGCCGACTGGGTGGAATTTCAGATGACCGTGCCCGACGCTATCCCTGAGAAGCATCAGCGCATCGCCGAGATAGTGAAGAAGAAATATGGGCTGCACGTGGAGAAATACACCAACCGCAAGAAGGTTGTCCGCGAGGTGGGACGTCCGTTCTTCGACCTTATCAACGAGGCTTATGCCGAGCTGTTTGAGTTTACCAAACTGACCGACCGTCAGATTGACTATTATGTGAAGATTTATCTGCGCCTGTTGCGCCTCGACCTGCTCTGTGTGATAAAAGACTCCAACAACGAGGTTATCGGTGTGGGCGTGGCTTTGCCGTCGTTGTCGCGGGCGCTGCAGAAGTCGCATGGACGAATGTTGCCGTTCGGATGGTGGCATCTGATGCGTGCCATGTATTTCAACGTGACCGACACGGTCGACCTTCTGCTTGTGGCTATCAAGCCGGAATATCAGAGCAAGGGCGTAAACGCATTGCTGTTCACCGACTTGATTCCGTATTTCCAAAAATATGGCTTCAAATATGCCGAGAGCAACCCGGAGTTGGAGCTGAACACGAAGGTGCAGTCGCAGTGGCAATATTTCGAGACGCGCCAGCACAAGCGTCGTCGTGCTTTTGGTAAGAAAATATAGAACGTAGGTCTAAGAAAGAAACAATCGGCGGCGGATGCTCCATATTGCGGGTCTCGCCGCCGATGTTTTTAGCTGGTCGACTTTGGACGCTTTTGTTGTCTATGCTCGCAATAATGTATACCTTTGCAACCATAATAATGATAAAAAACAGAGAATAATGGCTGGATTAAAATCATTGGTAAAAGACACTGCCATCTATGGTGTCAGTTCTATCGTAGGGCGATTTCTAAACTATCTTCTTGTGCCTATCTACGTCACGGCGATGTCGGCACGTTCTGGTGGCTATGGCGTTGTCACCGAGGTGTATGCATGGGTGGCGTTGCTGATGGTGATTCTCACCTATGGAATGGAAACCACATTTTTCCGCTATGTGAACAAGGCGGAGGAGAATCCGCGCAGGGTCTATTCAACAACGCTGATTATGGTGGGGTCCACGTCGCTGCTGTTTGTGGCGCTCGGACTGGCGTTTCTGCCGCAGATTGCTGGTGCCATGGGCTATGCCGACCATCCTTCGTATATAGGTATGATGATGGGTGTTGTGGCGATGGACGCTTTCCAATGCATCCCGTTCGCTTATCTGCGCTACCGCAAGCGCCCGTTTCACTTCGTGGCGTTGAAGCTGCTCTTCATTGTGCTCAACATAGCGTTAAACATTGTCTACTACGTGTTTCTCGGAGGCAGCGATGTGGCTTATGCCTTCCTGTTCAACCTTGTCTGCACCGGCACGATAATGCTGCTGATGCTGCCGCTCATAAAGCTTGGCGGCGGTTTCGACTGGCAGTTGGCGAAGCGTATGCTCAACTATTCTTATCCGATACTGATTCTTGGTATCGCTGGAATCCTTAATCAGGTGGCTGACAAGATTATATTCAGCCATGTCTATGTTGGCAGCGATGCAAAGATGCAGCTCGGCATCTACGGCGCGGCGAGCAAGATTGCCATGATTATGGCTTTGCTGACACAGGCTTTCCGCTATGCCTACGAGCCGATTGTGTTCAGCAAGAGCCGCGATAAGGACAGCAAGGAGTTTTACGCCAAGGCGATGAAATATTTCGTGATCTTCACGCTGCTGGCATTCCTTTGCGTGGTGTTCTACATCGATGTGCTTAAACACGTCATTGCCCCGAATCCGGAATATTGGGCTGGATTGCGTGTGGTACCGATTGTGATGGCGGCGGAAATTCTGATGGGCGTTTATTTCAACTTGTCGTTCTGGTACAAGCTTATCGACAAGACGCTTTGGGGCGCGTTGTTCTCTTTTGTGGGATGCGCCGTGCTGATTGCCATGAATGTGCTGCTTGTGCCCAAGTTCGGATATATAGCATGCGCCTGGGCTGGCGTGGCTGGCTATGGCGTGGCTATGGTGATGTCTTATGTTGTAGGACAGAAGAAAAATCCTATCGACTACGATTTGAAGTCGATTCTCTCATACGTAGCCGTGGCTACGGTGCTTTATTTTGTGGCTGAATATCTGAAAGTTGGCAACACGATGCTGCAACTTGTGGTCAACACCGCAATGCTTTGTGTGTTTGCCATGATGATTGTTAAAAAAGAGCATCTCAACATCGGTGCGATGCTGCGGAGGGGACGCAAATGAAAGTGGTGATTCTCAACACTGCCGATGCCCATGGCGGCGCGGCTATTGCAAGCTGGAGGCTTCTGCACGCCCTTGTCGGGGAGGGTGTTGATGCCCGTATGCTTGTTGTCGACCGTTCTACTGCCGACCCGCTTGTCGATGTGGCGGGAACAGCGGAGCAGCGCCGTTGGGCTTTCCTGCGCGAGCGCATAGGCATCTTCGCCGCAAACGGCTTGAACCGCCGCGACCTGTTTAAGGTGTCGACGGCGCGCTATGGTGTCGATGTGCTGTCGCATCCGTGGCTGCGTTCAGCCGATGTGGTGTGTCTCAATTGGATAAACCAGGGGATGCTGTCGCTCACCGACGTTGGGCGACTTGCCGCAATGGGAAAGCGGTTGGTGTGGACGCTGCACGATATGTGGTGCATGACGGGAATCTGCCACCATGCCTATGGTTGCGATGGCTATGAGCGCGAGTGCGGACATTGCAGGTTTATGCGTTTCCCTTATGGCAACGACCTGTCGCACCGTGTGTGGAAGCGGAAAAAACGCGTATACGACAATGCCGACATCCATTTTGTGGCTGTCAGCGGATGGCTTGCCGACTGTTGCCGCCGCAGCGCGCTGCTTGAGGGCAGGGCGGTGTCGGTGATCCACAATGCGATGGCGGTCGACAGCTACAGTTGGCAGCGTACAGGAAACAAGGACAAGAAGGTGGTGACGATGGGTGCGGCGCGACTTGACGACCCCGTGAAAGGGTTCGGACTGCTCATCGAGGCGGCAAACGTCATAGCCGACAGTCATCCCGACTGCAACATCGAGCTGCAGCTTTTCGGCTCTATCCGCGACGAGTCGCTGCTCGGACAGATACGACTGCCTTACCGGTGGGTTGGCGCGGTGGCTCCTGAAAAGGTGGCAGACCTGATGGCGGCAGGCGATGTGGTTGTGTCGTCGTCGCATTTCGAGACGTTTGGCATGACGCTTGCCGAGGGACAGGCTGCCGGATGCCTTGCCGTGGCGTTTGACCACGGAGGCCAGTCGGACATAATCACGCATCGGCGCGACGGATGGCTCGCCGCCTATCCCGATGCCGGCAGTCTTGCCGAGGGCATCTTGTGGGCGGCGTCGCAGAGTGTCGACCGCAAGGCTCTCCACGACAGCGTGGCGGCGCGGTTTTCATACGGCGCGGTGGCGCGTAAGTATATAGATTTGTTCAACGAATTATTGAGAAAGGAATAGAAATATGGTGACAATACTGTTTCACGACACGATTTTCGGACCAATCCACAGCCGCAGGCTCGGCACGTCGCTCGGCGTTAACCTGATGCCAAACGATGGTAAAATCTGCTCGTTTGACTGCCTGTACTGCGAGGCTGGCTACAATGCCCAGGGCGCGGGAAAGGCTGGTATAAGCACCCGCGAGGAGGTGCGCGCGGCTCTGGAAGACAAACTGAAGGCGATGCATGCCGCCGGCGACCGTCTTGACGTAATCACTTTCTCAGGCAACGGCGAACCAACGTTGCACCCTGACTTCGGAGGTGTGGTCGACGATGTGATAGCATTGCGCAACAAGTATTACCCTTCGGTGAAAATCAGCGTTTTGTCAAATTCCACGATGATTGACCGTCCGGCTGTTGCCGAGGCGCTTCTGAAGGTGGACAACAACATTCTGAAACTTGACTCGGCGGTTGACGCCACGATGCGCCTTATCGACCGTCCGGCAAACAAGGAGTTTACGGTGGAGCACGTGGTTGGACATCTTAAAAAATTCCGCAATCAGTGCATCGTCCAGACTATGATGGTGCGTGGCGAGCACGACGGCGTGCGCATCGACAACACCACCGATGCCGAGATTCAGGCGTTGCTGAAGGCTTATCTTGAGATTGAGCCGGCAGAGGTGATGCTCTACTCGCTCGATCGCCCCACACCTGAGCAGCGCCTGCAGAAAGTGGAGCGCGACGAGTTGGAACGCATCGCAGAAGTGTTCCGTCAGAAAGGTATTAAAGTACAAGTAAATTAAGACAATATGATATATCCAAAGCCATTGAGACAAGGCGATGCCGTGGCGATTCTCTCGCCGGCAAGTGCAATCAAACCGGAGCTGGTCGACAGCGCATGCCGGACAATCGAGAGTTGGGGATTCCGCCCCGTAGTGAGTCGGCACTGCAAAGGCGTGAACGGATCGTACAGCGGAACGGCGGAAGAGCGTATAGCCGACATCCGTCAGGCGCTCGCCGACCCGTCGGTGCGTGCCATAATGTGCAGCCGTGGCGGATACGGAGTGGTGCATCTGCTCGAGCATTTCGAGCCGGGATTGTGGAGCCGCGGCCCTAAATGGGTGATGGGATTCAGCGACATCTCGGCCTTCCATGCAGCGTTGGCCCGCGATGGCGTGGCAAGCATACACTCGCTGATGTGCAAGCATCTGACCGAGCGTCCCGACGACGAGTGCAGCCGCGTGCTCCGCGACATCCTTACCGGCACCATGCCCGACTATGAAGTGGCGGCCGATCCTCACAACCGTCTTGGCGAGGCTGAAGGCAGAATTTACGGAGGCAATATCGCCGTGCTGAGCGGACTGCTGTCCACACCGTTCAACTTGCTCCGCAAGGACCATATTCTCTTCATTGAGGACATCGACGAGGCAATCTACAGCATAGAGCGCATGCTCTACCATCTGCGTCTTAACGGCACGCTTGCCTCTACGCGTGCGTTGATTGTTGGGCAGTTCACCGAATACAAGCCGTCGAAGGACTTCGACAATATGTACGATATGGTGCAGCGGATGGTTGCCGACTACGATTTCCCGGTGGCTTACAACTTCCCGGTGGGGCATGTCGACTACAACCTTCCAATCATCGAAGGCGCCAATGCCCGCCTTGTCGTAACCCCCGACAAAGTGCGCCTCACGCTGTCAAAATAACATGGCCAAATCGCCAAGTAAAACATGGCCAAATCGCCAAGTAAAACATGGCCAAATCGCCAAGTGAAATATGGCCAAATCGCCAAGTGAAATATGGCCAAATCGCCAAATAAGATTCGTAAATATTTGTTTATGTGGAAATTAAAAAATATCTTTGCATAAACAAAAATACGAACAAAAATGAGCGAATATAAGCCGCGGATAGCAGACGGAATATTGCGAGAGAAGTTGGAGGCAATTGGAGCTGTTTTGGTGGAGGGTCCAAAAGCGTGTGGTAAGACCACGACTGCCGAGCAGCAAGCCAAGAGTGTGCTTTATATGAACGATCCGATGAGGCGGATGCAGTATATGCAAATGGTTGAGACCGATATCAATGCTTTGCTTGACGGTGCTGTGCCTCGACTTATTGATGAGTGGCAGACGGCTCCGCAGTTTTGGGATGCCATTCGTTTCACTGTTGACCACAGAGATGGCGATGGTCAGTTTATCCTTACCGGTTCAGCTGTTCCAGTGATAAACAATGGGCAGATAGAGCACACAGGGACCGGCCGTTTTGGCTGGGTTAAAATGCGTCCGATGAGTCTTTGGGAGTCTGGAGAATCCAATGGCGGCGTAAGTCTTTCTGAACTGTTTGAGTCGCCAGAAAGCATTGGCGCTACAAGCACATTGTCATTGTCGCAACTTGCATTTGCAGTGTGTCGCGGCGGTTGGCCGAGGGCGGTGTCAAAGCAAACAGAAAAAGCGGCGTTGCTTCAGGTCGAGGAATATCTTGAGTCGGTGACGCGTTCTGACATTTCTCGTGTTGACAATGTAAACAGAGATTCAGATCTTGCAAAGAGGTTGCTTCGTTCGTACGCGCGCCATCAAGGCGCACAGGCAAGTGTTCCGACTATACGTAAGGATATCGCTGTCAACGAATCGGATTCGGTGAGCGATGTCACTGTTGAGTCGTATCTGTTGGCTCTCCGCAAGATTTTTGTCATAGAGGATATGCCTGCGTGGAATCCAAATTTGAGAAGCAAAACAGCGATACGGACATCTGATACAAGATATTTTGTTGACTCTTCGATAGCTGCTGCCGCATTGGGCATTGGGCCGAAAGATTTGATTGAGGATTTAAACACATTCGGATTGTTGTTTGAAACATTGTGTGTGCGCGATTTGCGTGTGTTTGCAGATGCTCTTGGCGGTACCGTTTATCATTTCCGTGACAAAAACGGCCTGGAGTGCGATGCTGTCATTCATTTGAAGAATGGAAATTACGGACTCGTCGAAATAAAATTGGGTGGTGACACATTGATTGAGGCGGGGGCGTTGACTTTGACATCGCTGGCTGGCAAAATCGACACCACAAAAATGAAGAAGCCGGCGTTTTTGATGGTTCTGACTGGTGTCGGTGATTTCGCTTACCGTCGTAAAGACGGCATTTATGTTGTGCCGATAGGGTGCTTGAAAGATTAGTATGGTTGACACAATGACAGCCGAGCAACGGCATCGCTGCATGTCGCACATCCGCAGCCGCGACACGCGTCCGGAAACGATGGTGCGCCACTACCTGTTTTCCCGAGGATTCCGCTATCGCAAGAACGTGCGCGCTCTGCCGGGCACGCCCGACATTGTGCTTGGCCGCTACCGTACGGTGATTTTCGTAAACGGATGTTTCTGGCATGGGCATGAGGGGTGCCGCTATTTCCGCCTGCCGAAGACAAATGCCGGCTTCTGGCAGCAGAAGATTGAGCGCAATCAGGCGCGCGATGCCCGGGACCGGATGGAGTTGAGGCGTATGGGCTGGCACGTGATCCAGGTGTGGGAATGCCAGCTGAAGTCTCGCGAACGAGCTGCTACGTTGCGCAGCATCGAGCAGACGCTCTGTGGCATCTATCTCGACGACAATGCAGTGGAGCGAACCGACATTTCCCTTGCCGCCGAGGGAGAAACTCCGTATAATAATTCTCTCCACAATAAATGAGTTATTTTATTTTGCATTACCTTTGTAGAGCGAAACAAAAAAACGTACATACTATGTCAACAGAATTGAGAGCCCAGGAAGGGCATAAGGCTAATTTGCCAAAATTGGACGGTTTCAGCGTCGGAATTGTCGTGGCTGAGTGGAATCCACAAGTGACGGAGGCTTTGTTGAAGGGCGCGCTCGACGTGTTTCACGCCGAGGGCTACACCGACGACAATATCCTCGTTGAGCATGTGCCGGGCACTGTGGAGCTTACTTATGGCGCGGCGTGCATGATTGACAATGTCAATGTCGAGGCAGTGATTGTGATTGGCTGCGTGATTCGTGGCGGCACACCGCATTTCGACTATGTTTGCGACAGTGTGACTCAAGGCGTGGCTCAGTTGAATGCAAACGGCGAGGTGCCGGTTGTGTTTGGCGTGCTTACCACCGACAATGAGGAGCAGGCTCTTGAGCGTGCCGGCGGTGCGCTTGGCAACAAGGGCGCGGAGGCTGCCGAGGTGGCTATAAAAATGGCTGACTTCACTCGCCGCATGCGTCAGGAATAAGCGGAAGTGACAAAGAATTTAACGAGGCGGAGGCTCATTTTTACGGGCTGCCGTCTCGTTTTTGTTTTCAGTGGAAAACAATGTCGGAGATGACGTCGGCTCCTGTGATTTCATTCAGGCGTTTCACCAAATGGCTGCGGTTGAGCATCAGCTCGTTGCGCAGCGGAGCGGAAACGATGACCACATGCAGCACGCGGTCTTTTATCCAGCGGCGCACCGTCTGCCGGTTGATGTATTCGCCCACCACATCAGGCCAGAAGGCTACAAGGCGTTGCTGGTTGGCATTGTCGTCGAGAGCCGCAGGGTCGAGAAACTGACGCATCACGTCGCCTAAGAGCACGGGGTCGCGGCGTTTCATTGCATGCCTCCTTCCTGTCGGCACACACCGTTGTCGACCGTGAAAATGCGGTAGTCGCTACCCACCGCCTCCACTGTTTCGTCGAGGTGTTGCCGGTTGGTGTCTGACACAAAAATCTGCCCGAAAGCCGGTTCCGACACGATGCGCATAATGTTTGCCACGCGATTTGCGTCAAGTTTGTCAAAAATATCGTCAAGCAGCAGAATCGGAGTCTGTCCGCATTCCGTTTTCAGAAAGTCGAACTGGGCGAGGCGCAGCGCGATTGTGTAGGTCTTGCACTGTCCCTGCGAGCCCGTGCGGCGCATCAGCTCGTCGCCGAGCATCAGCTCGATGTCGTCGCGGTGCACGCCCATCGACGTGTGTCCAAGCACGCGGTCGCGTTCCAGATTCTGACGCAGCACTTCCGCCATTGTCTGAGTGTTGAGCACGCTGCGGTAGTCGAGCCTCACCTGCTCGTTGCTGTCGGAGATAGTGTTGTAGTAGCGCATGAAGATTGGAGTGAACCTTTCAATCCATTGCTGGCGAGCCTTGTGGATGGCTGCCGCTGCCTGGCAAAGGAAAGTGTCGACGGTTTCGAGCAACAGAGGGTCGGTGAATCCCTGTTTCAGCATTGCGTTGCGCTGTTCGAGCGCACGGTTGTAGCCAATCAGCTGCTCCAGATATTCGTGGTTTCCCTGCGATATTATCCGGTCGATCAGTCGTCGCCGCTCCTCGCTGCCGCCGGCGATAAGATTCCAGTCGCTCGGAGTGACCATCACAAGCGGGAGCAGCCCGATGTGTTCGCTCTGCCGGCGGTATTCCTTCCCGTTGCGTTTCACGGATTTCTTCTTTCCGCGCTGCAGCGCGCACGAAATCTGCTCCGTTTTTCCGCTCCGCACATACTCGCCCTGCAGCAGCATGAACTCTTCGCCGTAGCGCACGGTTGTCGCGTCGGTTCGCGCGAGGCTGCTTTGACAGAAACTGAGATAGAAAATCGCGTCGAGCACGTTGGTTTTGCCCATACCGTTGTTGCCCAGCAGGCAATTCACCTTCGGGGAAAATTCGAGCGTTGCCTCGGCGATGTTCTTATAGTTCAATATCGACAGTTTCGACAGTATCATAAGTGCAAAAATAACGATTTTTCCGCAACTGTCTGCAATGCCGTGTCGTTTTTAAATTGATTTTGACTGTGGAAAGCGAAAAAAAAGTTATCTTTGTCATATGGAAAGTTATATAGTATCGGCAAGAAAATACCGCCCTTCGACGTTCAAATCGGTGGTGGGTCAACACGCTCTCGTCAACACGTTGAAAAACGCCGTCAAGTCGGGACGTCTGGCGCATTCCTACCTGTTCTGCGGGCAGCGCGGTGTGGGCAAGACAACGATGGCACGCATCTTTGCGAAAGCCATCAACTGTGAGCATCTGACGGCCGACGGCGAGCCTTGCAACGAGTGCGAGTCGTGTCGCGCGTTCAACGAGCAGCGGTCGCTCAACATCATTGAGCTCGACGCCGCGTCAAACAACAGCGTCGACGACATCCGCCAGCTGACCGACCAAGTGTTGGTGCCGCCAGTCACGGGCCGCTACCGCGTGTTTATCGTCGATGAGGTCCACATGCTTTCCGCTGCGGCGTTCAACGCCTTTTTGAAGACGCTTGAGGAGCCGCCTAAATACGTGATTTTCATTCTTGCCACCACGGAACGGCAGAAAATTCTGCCAACGATTCTTTCTCGATGCCAGAAATATGACTTCCAGCGCATCACGCCCTCCGACATCGCCGAGCAGCTGAAGTATGTTGCCGACCATGAGGGTTACACAACCGAGCCGGAGGCTCTTAACGTGATAGCGCAGAAGGCCGACGGCGCTATGCGCGACGCCCTGTCGATATTCGACCAGGTGGCAGCCGCATCGATGGGCAACATCACCTATCGTGCCGCCATCGACAATCTCAACGTCCTTGACTACGACTATTATTTCCGTCTTGTCGACGCTTTTGCCGACAACAATGTCGAGCAGTCGCTCCTCGTCTACAAAGACGTGCGCGACCACGGTTTTGACTCGAGGGTGTTTATCAACGGTGTTGCGGCGCATCTGCGCGAACTTGTCGTGGCCCACTCGCCGGAACTGGTGCCGCTGATGGAAGTGACAGGCGAGATAGCGGAACGCTACAAGCAGCAGGCGGCACGCTGTCCGCTCGGCAAGCTGTATCAGGCGATGGATCTCTGCAACACGTGCGACCTTAACTATATCAATGCAACCAACAAGCGTTTCATTGTCGAACTTACGCTTATCAAGATATGCCAACTCTTTGGCGGAGAGACAGCCGCTCCGACCGCTCCGCAACCGCTGAGAAAGGTTGCTCCGGCAGCCCCTGCTGCACCGGCACCGCAGCGCCAGGCAGCTCCCGCGCCAGCGCCGCAACCGGTTCAGTCGGCTCCGCAACCGCAGGCGCCTGTAGCGCAGCCCGTGCGTCCAGTGCGGCCAGCACAGGCACCACGCCCTCAGGCAACGCCCGGCGGCAAGGTGGCGGGCTTGTCGTCGGTGTCGATAAAGGCGCCTATTTCCGGCACTGCCGTGCCACAAAGTCAGCAGCCGGCAGGCAGCAATGCCGCCGAGACTGAAAAAAAAAATGACATCCGGCCGCTGAATTCTCCGCGCAGTGAGGCTTATACCGATGACGCTTTTCGGGAAGGATGGCGTGAGTTTGTGCGTCAGCATGAAAAAGAGGCGATGCTCTACAACGCTATGATCAAGGGATTTCCGAGTGCCACAGGCGAGCCTTTCCATTATGAGTTTGTTGTCGACAATCCGGCGCAGAAGGATAAAATCGAGTCGTTTATGCCCGACATTCTCCAGTCGCTCCGCAACTTCGTGAGCAATGACAGCGTCATGCTCTCGGTGAAGGTGAGAGAGCGTCAGCCTGGCGAAAAAATCTGGAATCAGACAGAGCTTATGAAAGAGGCTGCGGAACGCAACCCCAAAGTGCTCGAGTTTATAAAGAAATATCAACTAAGCCTCGCCTAATCGATGGCGCGGCGGCAAACAACATAGAATGACAAAAAAGGTATTGGTCACAGGCGCCGGCGGATTTATCGGCGGATTTATTGTCGAGGAGGCGTTGAGGCGCGGCTACGACGTGTGGGCGGCGGTCAGAGCCACCACATCGCGTGAGTTTCTGAAAGACAGCCGCATCAATTTCGTGGAACTCGACTTTACCGACGGGGATAAATTCAAATCCACCATCGAAGCCCAATTGCGGCAGCATGGCGCGTGGGACTATGTGGTGCACAATCTCGGCGCTACCAAATGTGTCAATTTCAACGACTTCAACCGTGTGAACTACGGCTGCCTGCGGCTGCTTGTCGACACGTTGCGCTCGCTCGATGCCGTGCCCGACGGATTCGTTATGATGAGTTCGATGGGAGTGCTCGGTGTGGGCGATGAGAAAGGCTACACGCCCTTCACGGCTGACAGCATACCGATGGCAAATACAAAATACGGCTTGTCGAAACTCAAAGCCGAGACCTATCTGCAGTCGATAGCCGGCTTTCCGTATATAGCCATGCGCCCTACGGGAGTCTATGGTCCGCACGAGCGTGATTATTATCTGATGGTTAAGTCGATAGCGCAAGGCTTTGACTTCAGTGTAGGCTACCGTCGCCAACTGCTCACGTTTGTCTATGTCAAGGATCTTGCGTCGGCGGTGTTTGACGCGCTGGAATCCGGCGTGCGCCGCAAGTCGTATCTGCTCACCGACGGCAAAACATACACCCAAAGCGAATTCCGCGGCATCGTCAAGCATCTGCTTGGCAAGCGGTTTGTGGTCCCCGTGAAAGCCCCGTTGTGGATTGTCGGGATAGTATGCGCCATTGCCGAGCGCATTGCCGCTGCAAAGGGCAAGGCAAGCACACTCAACCGCGACAAATATAAAATCCTGCGCCAGCGCAACTGGACGTGCGACATCACGCCCGCTGTCAACGACTTCGGCTACCATCCGCGCTACGACCTGCGTCAGGGTCTGGAAGAAACCATACGCTGGTATCGCGACAACGGCTGGCTGTAGACACTCAATCGACTTTTGCCATGGAAATGCTGATGCAATATATGTGGGAACACCGTCTGTGGGGCGCGCGCGAGCTCGCCACCAACGACGGACGCCGTGTGCGTGTCATCGACCCGGGCAGGCGCAACACAGACGCCGGTCCCGACTTCTTCAATGCCAAGGTGGAGATTGACGGCTGTCTGTGGGCGGGAAACGTGGAAATCCACTATCGCGCCTCCGACTGGCACCGTCATGGGCACGACGACGATCCGGCATACGATACTGTTGTGCTGCACGTCGTGGCAAAAGACGACGCTCCGGTGGTGCGCGCCAACGGCGAGCGCATCCCGCAAATGGTGATGGAATGCACCGCAGAAATCGCCGACCGCTATGCCGCGCTCGTGAATTCCACCGTGGAATTGCCATGCCGCCAGGTGATACGCGAAATGACAAGTCTTGATGTGGCGGAATGGGTGCAGTCGCTCATCTTCGAGCGGCTTGCCGACAAGAGCCGCCGCGTGAAGGGCTTGCTGGACCGTTTCCACGGCAGTTGGGAAGACACCTGCTACGTCACGCTCGCACGCACCATCGGATTCGGCACCAACAGCGATGCCTTCGAACTGCTTGCCAAAAGCCTTCCGCTCAACCTGCTGCACAAGCACGCCGACTCATTGCTGCAGCTTGAAGCGCTGTTTTTCGGGCAGGCAGGACTGCTCGACCGTCCAGCCACCGACCGCTATCAAGAGCAATTGCAGCGCGAATATGCGTTTCTCAGCACCAAATTCTCACTGCGCCGCCCTGAAGGACTTGTGTGGAAGGCATTCCGTATGCGTCCGCAGAACTTCCCGTGGCGCCGCATCGCCCTGCTTGCCCATTTTGTGCACGACGGCTTCCGCCTGATGGCAGACCTGCTTGAAGCCAAAGGCGACGAGCAGCGTCTCCGCGACCTTTTCAGCGTGACTCTAACGGGTTATTGGAGCAACCATTACACATTCGGACGCGAGAGCCAGGAGACGCAGGCAGCCCTTGGGCGCAGCAGCGTCGACATCGTGCTAATCAACACCGTCGCACCGCTCTACTACACGTATGCCGAAACCGCCGACGACTACGATTGGACGGAACGAGCCGTTGCCTTGCTTGAGAATCTAAAACCAGAACACAACCATATCACCACAATGTTTGGCAACGCCGGCATGAAGATTGACAATGCCATGGTGTCGCAGGCGGTGATACAGCTGCGCAACGCCTATTGTCTGCCCCACAAATGCCTCTATTGCCTCGCCGGACACAAGATGCTGGCCGCAAAATAGTCGATTAGTCGTATTTCTTGGCATATTGGTCTTTTGGTGCTGAACAAAAAAGCCAGTGGGATGTTCTTTGGACATAAGACCAAACTAAAACAAAATTTTATGAAAAAATTTATCTTATCAGCGATTTTAATCGTAAGTGCAGTGATTGGAATGAACGCGCAGGATGTTGCGTTGAGTATAAATGCCGGAGTAGGCACATCAACATGGGTTGGCGACCACTCATCAGGCACATCTCCACGTTTCGCCTATCGTGTAGGTCTTGGCGTGGATATGCCGATTCAGGGACGCTTCGGCTTCCGCACAGGTGTGAACTTCGAACAGATAGGAACAAATGTTGATACAAAGGACATTGCCAAAGATCTTGACACACACGTAAATCAGATGTATCTTGAGGTGCCATTGATGGGAACAATGCGTTTCGGTTTGAAGAACGCCGATGTGGTGTTTAATGCCGGTCCGTATCTCGCAGTCGGTGTAGGCGGCAAGACAAAAGCGTCTTATCGTGGTGAAAGTGTGTCGGAAAAAACATTCGGCGACGACGGTTTGAACCGATTTGATATGGGTATGGGCATCGGCCTCGGATTGGAGTTCGACCGATTCCTTGTAGGACTTGACACTCGCTACGGCTTCCTGCATATTGCAGACAACACAAAGGCTTACAACATTGCCTTGTTTTTCAACGTAGGATATAAATTCTAAAAAATAAAGACATAACTTTTTCCCGGGTGGACAGGAGCCTGTCTGCCCGATTTTTTTATGCCTACGGCTGGCGTTTTTGCCAACTGAGGAAATGAAAACGCGCCAACTGAGGAAACGAAAACGCGCCAACTGAGGAAACAAAAACGTGCCAACTGAGGAAATAAAAATGCGCCAACTGAGGAAACGAAAATGCGCCAACTGAGGAAACGCGGTTGGTTTATGGTTGATAATCAGGTGTTTGTATTTTGATGGAAAATAGCGGCAAAAACTGAAATTTTGATTGTTTTTTTGTGGCTGATTTTGACCGCGAGTGCGCCGGGTTACGACAAAGAGTCATCGCTCTGCGGCGATAGCCAACGTTGCCATTGTTTCAAAGCGCAAAATACGGCATATTCCGCCTAAATGATAAGAATGGCGGCGGTTCGGGAAAACATTTTCAAACAAGTTTGAATGTTTTTCACTCGAATTGCACGGTTTTTCACTCGAATTGCACTATCTTTGAATCAGAAAAAATAAGAAATATGAGTGACGTATTGTTAGGCCTTATGGGTATTGGCAGCGGTGAGGTTATAATCATCGCTTTGGTGGTTCTTCTTTTGTTCGGAGGGCGTAAGATTCCAGAACTGATGCGCGGCATCGGAAAAGGTATCCGTTCCTTCAAGGATGGAATGAACGAAGTGAAGGAAGAAATCGACAAGCCAGTCGACAATAATACCGATAAGAAGAAATAACAGGCTCGCCTATGGCGGAGACTGACAAAAGTTTTTGGGGACATCTTGACGACCTGCGTAAGGTGCTGTTCAAGATGGCTGGAGTGCTTGCCGTTTTTATGGCAGGCTTCTTCTATTTTATGCCGTGGCTTTTCGACAACGTCATAATGGCGCCGTGCCACGGCAATTTTGCTCTTTATCGTCTGTTTGCCGACATTACGGGCAGCATTCCCGGACTTGAGGCGTTTTCGACCAGCGATTTCAATGTTGAAATCATCAACTATAATCTGACGGCTCAGTTTTTCACACACATCAATCTGTCGTTGTGGCTTGCCGTTGTTTTTGCGTTTCCCGTGCTGCTTTATCTGCTGTGGACGTTTGTCCGACCGGCACTTTACGAGAAGGAGGTGCGCGGAGCGCGAATCGCGTTCGCGCTTGGCACGGTGATGTTTTATCTTGGTGTTGCGGTGGGCTATTTCCTCGTGTTTCCCATCACGATGCGCTTCCTCTTCACATATCAGTTGAGCAGCACGATCCACAATCAGCTGTCGCTCGACTCTTATATGGACAATTTCTTGATGCTCAACCTTGTCATGGGACTTGTTTTTGAGCTACCGCTGCTGGCATGGACTCTGTCGGCCATCGGCATCCTTCGTCGTAAATTTTTCAGCCGCTACCGCCGCCACGCCGTCGTGGTGCTGCTTGTGCTTGCTGCCGTGATAACGCCAACCGGCGACCCGTTCACGCTGATGATAGTGTTCTTGCCTCTGTATCTGCTGTTTGAGGTCAGCGCGCTGATTGTAAAGAAATAGAATTATGACAAAAAAGACACTATATATATCAGACCTTGACGGGACACTGCTCAACAGCCAGTCGCAAGTGTCGGCAGCAAGCCGCGACATGCTCAACCGTCTCATCGCCGACAATGGCATCAATTTCTCAATCGCCACCGCGCGCACCCCTGCCACCGTGGTGCAGCTGATGCACGGCATCGACAGCCGTCTGCCGTATATCGTGATGACCGGAGCCGCCATGTGGCAGGATGGGCTTATCAACCAGACTTATCTGTGTCCGGAGGATGTTGAATGCCTGTCGGAGTTGAGCCGGAAGTATGGTATCCGTCCGTTTTTCTACACGTATAACGGCAGGGTGATAGAATCCTACCATCTGCCGACGATGGACGACTATGAGCGACGTTTTGTGAGCCAGCGCCGCAACTCTCCATACAAGCGTTTCCTTTTTCAGAACTCAATGCCTGTAGCCAAAAAGGAGCATACGATGCTCGTTTTTGTAGCCGGCGACTATGAGAAGATGGGAAATGTGTACAACGAAGCCAAAAGCCGGCTGAAATGCGAGATGACTTATTATCGCGACATCTTCAACTCTAAGGTGGGATTTCTTGAGGTGATGGCAGAAGGCGTGTCGAAGGCACGCGCTGTAGAGCGGTTGAAGCAGCAGGTCGGCGCCGACCGGGTCGTCGTGTTCGGCGACAGTCCCAACGATTTGTCGATGCGCAAGGTTGCCGACTTGTTTATCGCTCCGTCGAACGCGGTCGAGGAGGTTCGCCATGTAGCCGACGAGGTGACGCAGAGCAACGATGACGACTGCGTGGCTCGCTGGATAGAGAAAGACGTCGCAGCCCGGCAGTAACCAATAAAACAAAAAGCGAAGGCTGCTCCTGGCGGGGCAGAAAAAAGTTGGCACTTTTGAGAGTTCAAACACGAAAGTGTAGATGCGTCACAACGAGATGAGGGTCGGCGATATAACCTATGCCGAGACAGAAGAGTGGGTATGCGATTTCAGTGTGACGCAGAAGTCTATGGCTGGCGGATTGTTCCTCACAAACCCGTTTCCCCTTTGCTTTACCAACGGCATCCAAAAGCCGAGGTTGTAAAGAAAAATAGAGAATCGTTCTTAACGGTGTAAACGACATTAGTTAATCGCCCTCAAATCTGTCAACACATTCAGGTATAGCACGGCTCTTTCATTTAAATTAGAAGTAATGATGTATTGCCCCTTACCCGATTCATTGCGAATCGGGTATTTCTTTTATGTTGTATGTCAGATATTTATGGGTCAGTAGAAATTTATCCCCACTAAATTTCTACTGACCCGTCAATACCTGTCACTTTGCTAAGAATTCCCTTTACTATTTCGCCACTAACTTTCGTTAAAATCTTTGTTCCACTTGTGATTACTTCCTTGAAGTTTTCTGTAGAATCAAACGAGTCATATAGTTCTGACATTATTGCGACAAAAGGGTCTTCTTGGAAGTCACATTCCCAAGCATTGAAATAAATACATCTATATCCATCATTTGTCAATTGCTGCTTCCACATTTTTACAAAAGTGGTTTTACCAGCACCCCATTCTCCATTTAATGAAATGACGGCACCTGAATCCGAGAATAAGTTTGCGATTTTTGTTAAGTTCTTTGCAATTGGCTCGCGATTTAATTTGTCGTTTGAAAACGGTTCTCCTTTGGGTGTTATAATTTAAACGTCTTTACAAATCATAATACTATATTATGTGTTGTTAAATTATTATAAATTCTACGTATTTATTCTTTGGATTTCCTGAATAGTTTGCATTTCATATGATTGTACGCTTTTATTGAAATCGCATCAATAATCATATATATGGAATAGCCGCCAAAAACAAAAGGTAGTACAATAAGATATTTTCCTATCTCTTTTATAGTTTCACTTTCTATGCTGTCAAAAAAGTTGATTAGTTGCTTAATATAGTTATATTCCCAATCATCAAGAAAGAACGTAAGGAAAAGAATAGAAGCCATAATTAAAAGAATAGCGAGCCAAAAAGAGATTTTTTTTAATCGCCAATGGTATAATCTATATTTATTTAGTTCTATCTCCATTTCTGAATGTAAAGCACTTTCTTTATTTTTTATTGACTCATTTAACTGCGAGATTTGATTTTTTAGAGAACAAATATCCTTTTCTTGCTTAGATATGGTCTCAGCTGTTTGATTAGCTTTTTTCGCATATTCTTCATTCTCTTTTTGCATAGACTTAATCCTTTTATCAAACTCTTTTTCTGCAAAACTTTTTGAACTTTGCTCGATTTCTTCTTCGGACATTTGGTTGATCCCATCCACTGTCTCAGATTCAATATAATTCTTAATTAAAGACTCTTGAAATTCAATATCGTTAGTAATCTCGTCAATTCCTGCAATAATAGACATAATTCTTTCTGTGTTAATATTTTGCTCAGATGTTTTCATAGTGAGAAAACTAATAAAACTTCTGTAGTCATCATCGGTTCTTTCTATATATCGTAAGATTATTCCTATCCATTGGCTTGGGGGCATAACGACTGGTATTTGAGACTGAATTCTGGAATAGTCCCAAAAATATAGAGATTTGTCTGAAGACAAAAAATAATTTTTTGTATCAAAAAGATTGTTTGAGCAATCACCTCGCTTTCTTTCAACCCACAAAATGTTTTGTGCATCGTACTCTGCGGTTAATGATGTTTTATCTGTACAAGATTTTTGTATTTCAATTTTGTATTTTGATAAGATTTCTTCTGATTTTTCGGCATCGTATGGATAAACATCATCTTTCTTTATATTATATTTCTTACACAAGGAGTCAAGTTCTGCTAATAAATATAGTCTAAAATACTCAAGACTATTATTTACTCTATTTAGACTCCATTTATGATATGCGTGCAATACGCTATCTTTGGATATGTATTGCAAAATAACTTTAGAATTAAGTTTGTAACCTTTCTTTCGGCCCAATTTGTCTATATAGAAGCTAATTGTATCTTCAAATTCTTTTTTTGTGCTTCGAGATATATATAGATTCTCTTGAACACTATTGAATTTTGAAAGGAATAGCAAAGTTCTGGTCTTTAATTCCTCCCCATTAAGGCCAATAGCTCGATATAGAATGTTTGTATCTAAATAGAAGTTTTTATTCTTAAGGTTTTGTAATTGGAAATTTGTGTTTTTGGAATTTGTTAGCATACAATATTCTAATGAATAATTGGCTAAATCAAATATCGCTTTATTTTTGTGGTCATTGTTCCAATACAAAAACTCATTAATAAGTTTTCTATCAGAAGTACTATAGTCTTGTAAAGCCTGTAGGCTTTGAACACCATCATTTAACAATCTCTTGAAAACTTCGATGTTGGACGTGAAAACGTTATATAAAAATTGTAATATTATATTTCTTTTCTCAGAACGTTGGACGTTGCAATTACTGGCGTTAAGATAATCCTCGATGTAGTCGATTAGAGTCTTCTGCTGACAGTTAATGGTCACTTTGTTTTTCCTACTTTGAGTAAGAGATATAAGAAGTTCACCATCCTTATAAGAATATATAAATCTATCTTTAGATTTGTCGTCGGTTACTATTTTGGTTATCTCTGTCTCAGAAAACAAAAGAGCATAATTTGAATTTATATAGGAAATTAGGTTTGACAAAGAGATTATCTCCTGACCACAACAATAAATAGCATCTTCAATAACCTTACGAACTATGCTTTTATTTGATACGACATTATTGGTTTTTGAGTATAAAATTGCAGAAAGCCTGAATATATTTTTCTTTTGGTTGTTATATGAGTCTTCCATAATAATAGTGTTATCGTTGTTGTGAATTGTGAACTGACAATAAGTAATCACAATAAGTTTGAGCTGCATTTGAAATCAAAAAGGCTTCCCTTTCTTTAATTTCTATGCGGTTGTTCCCAGCACCATGTGCATCGCTATTGATATTTCTCAGAATTGTAATACTATTAACAATTTTTTCAAGTCCTCCCAATAAATCATTAATTCTTTTGTCATACTCGTGGCAGCATTTCATTTTAAGCAAAGCTTTACATTGTTGAGATAATGTATTAATATTTCCCTTCTCTGATGGCTTTTCATTGTGTTCTGCTATTATAAACATTAGTACTTCTTCAATAAGAGTCCGACATTTCGTGATGACACTATCATAGTTTTGATTCTCTATATCAATCCTTATTCTATCAGACAGACTACTTATGTATTCGGAATTTACATTTTGTATTTGTTTACTTGTAATTTGTAAATTGCAATTTCGGTCTTGGATACGACAAATGTATTCAGTTATGATTAAAAGTTTCCCAGATAAATAGAGCTGCTTATTTATATAATCAACGCCTTTATTACAAACTGCGGAATAATAAGTTTCAAACTCATCAATGCTATTGAATTTATTCAATTTTGAATGAAAGTGTTTCTTGCTAAATAAGTAGCTTATTAGTTGGCTTGCCTTTTTGACTTTGTCAAGTTCTGTTATCAAGGTTTGCATTCTTGCCCACCTACTGCTGCCAAATTCATAGCATACAGGTGTTTCAAGACCAAACTGGATAAATAAATTGTCAATTTCAGCACCTTTTAAATAAGGTAGATTAAATGGCTCATCGTGATAATTTTTATGTGATAAATCAAAAACTGCAGTATCTTCTTCTATAGTGGTAGGAAGATTGAAATCACCAATCAAGAAATCAAGTACTTCTCGAACGCACAAGCATAAAAATGATGAGTCTGATATTTCTTTTGCCATAATAAGAAAAAGGAAATCTTATCCTACAATTCAATTATTTCAAATCTCCATTAGAATAGCGCACAGCCAGTCCGATTGCTTTGCCGAGGAGCGGTGGAACGGCATTGCCTATTTGAACAAGTTGTTTGTTTTTTGGACCTTCAAAGATAAAGTCATCTGGGAATGACTGCAAACGCGCCATTTCACGAGCGGTAAGTACACGAGGTAACTTGGGGTGAATGTTTACACCGCCATGATTTTCTTTAATTGTACACGATGCCTCGTTCCAGGGACATTTTTTCCAAGCATCAGAATAACCTTTGTATAGGCTTTGTCCCTCCGGTAGTTCAAGCATACGCTGAGCCATATCGGGGCGGTGCTTTGTAGGGACATGGTTGAATTCCTTATTCTCTGGCATTTCCATAAGGTCGGCAATCGCTGTTCCGGTGGTAATATATTGAGAAGATTGAAGAATTGGCTTTGGATGGTAATTCTTCAAACCTTTACGGTTGCCGATGAAAATTACACGCTCTCGTTTCTGCGGTGTATAATAGTCCGCAGCGCATAGCGTCATTACATTCATTTCATAACCGATTGCGTGAAAATCGTCAATGATTTTATTCTCAACAAGTCCATTGAGCATACTGCGTAAACCTTTTACATTCTCGCAAATAACAAAATCGGGCTGCAAGTGTTTCACGATCTCAATCAATTCAAGATATAAAGAGTTCCTTGGATCATCGACAATTCGATTACCAGCCATACTAAATCCTTGGCAAGGAAAACCTCCAGCAACAATGTCAAGGCGTCTGCCATTCAACTGTTTCTTAACAGTTTCATAGAATTGTTCTTTTATTTCTGGGGACTTAATGTCGCCATTTACGAATGGGTGGTCAAAGTTTCTGTTATAGGTCATACAAGCCTCTTTAAACCAATCAAGACCACAAACGCCCTCAAGGCCAGACATTTCAAGTCCTTTAGATAAACCACCTGCGCCACAGAACAAATCAACGAAAGTCATCTTTGATTTGGGAGTATCTTTCCACCAAGCAGAGATATCTGCTAAATTAGGTGCTTTAGGACGGTATGCCTCAGTTTTTTTTGTGTCTGGCTCTCCGAACAAATTTAATTGAATGGAATCATTTGGGGCTGACTCGTTTTTTTCTTTATATTCGTCAAGAGCTTCGCTCGTTATAATATACTTTGTTCCGGATTTAGAACTTTCCAAATCGCCACTGGCAACCAAACGCCGAACGGCTTTTTGGGTTGTTTTTAAAATCTTAGCTACTTCTTGTATGTTGTAAACTGTATTCATTATTTGCCTTTAAAGAGTTCTGGATAAAGTTTGCGCATTACGAATTCTACACTCTGTTGTATAGCTTCTTCACTCAGTCTACGCACAGATTGAATGCGATATTCAACAGGGTCATATTGGTAACATCCCTTGCAACCTAAATCATCGGTGTAATTTTCATCACCCTCATAGAAAGAGTATGGGTTGCCAGAAATATTCTTTGCATCCCATCGCTTGTCAGTCATTTTGCAATATTTGCATATCTGACGTTTTATGTCATTCGCAGCTTTACAAAGTGGTTGAAAATCTTCAATTCTTTGCGTAGCCATATCTGAAACACGCATATCATCCTTTCGTCCATCTTTGTGATCTACTTCGATAGTCGTGTTTTCTGATGTGCCTTTAACACCAAGCATAACACATCTGCGTTTGCTGATTTCATCTTTAATATCTTGACGAATATTTTGACTAAAATGTTTGTCACCATTGTAGCCAATTAATCGAATGGCAGTAATGGCATTTCCTGCACCCTCTCTTTTGACTTCAACTTTATATTTGCGCTGAAGGCGAGAAGATTTTCTACCCCAGCTCCAACCATTGCCAAGCACAAGACCTTTATACTTACCAACAAATTCTGAAGTATCAACCCAACGGCTTTCGCCTGTTTCTATATTTGGATTGGCCAATTCCAAGAATAGGTCAATTAAATTATTCTTTGCCATAACTATTTTGAAGTTTTTTTGAATACAAAAATATACTCATGCTTGAAAAGGAAATTATCACTTTTCAATGCTCGGTATCGCCAAAGCGATTCTATGCCGATTTTTCCTCTATTACCTACCATATCTTTAACCACAATGCCTTTCAATTTGCATTTGAATGCTCTTTTTATGGCGTACATCAGATAAAAACCTAAAGGAATAACTTCACTGTCTCGATAAATGTCACCAATAACAAGGCAAAAGTATTTGCCCACTTTCAAAAAAGACCAAACATTGTTTACCGACTCTACGAATTTTGATATAAAAGTATGGAGATCTGCGATGTTTGACAAGTCTTCAGGCTTATTCGAGAATTTCACAATGTCCAAATATGGAGGATGGCACATTATCAAATCAACGGTACGCTTACCTGTTGACTTCAAATCCGACTCTACAAAATCAGAAACCTTTTTTGAATTAAGGATGTCACAATTGTGAATATGGTAGTTGATAGGTGATGAAGCCGAATCCATCTTTGATTCAACATAATTGATGATTTCTTCATTTATGTCAAATCCGATGTAGTTGCGTCCAAGTGTTTCACATTCAAAAAGTGTTGTGCCACTACCCATAAACATTTCAAGCACATTTCCCCCTTCTTCAGTGTAACGACGAATCATTTGATTTGGAATCTGAGGAGCAAAGTTGCCATGGTAAACATTTTCATGCTTGCCTCCTTTAGCTCTTGGTCCCATAATCCATAGGCTGTCTACGTTTATGTCAAGTTCTTTCCATTTGGATTTGTCGAACTTCATTTGAACAATCAAAAAACTCCAATGTGGCTTCTGAAGGCGACCAAACCTTGTGCAACTACAAAGGAGTTCTTATTAAAAAGTTACCGGCAAACGTGCCGTTATAAGTTTAATTCTTTGGTCATTTTCAGAATTTATTGCTTTCAGTAGCAAAGTTACAATTTTTTGCGATAGCTTAATTATTTTGTGAATAAAAATTTATTCAACAAAATTTCAAGGCACGGCTCGTTCATTTAAAAATGCTTTGAATTTGCAATATCCATGAGTATTAGTCGGTTAGAAGCAACTCTAAATAACACCCAACAAAGCTGTTTTTATATATTCCACAGATTAGACTTGGGTAAATGCTACTTATTCAAGCAGTTGCTAAACAACACCAAAGTTAAATGAAAGAGCCGTGCAGGTATAGTCAGATTTTATAGCCAATGTAAGGAGTTATAAAATAAAATCACTAGTTTGTATTTCCAAAATATGGTACATGTACCAATAATTTGAAATAGTAATGGTGATAAATCGTGGTAGTCAGCGATATTATATACAGTCAGCGTTTATTATGCCAACAGATTCAAAAGAACGACAAGAGTCAAATTCTCTACTGAACATTGACGACGCTTTTAAAAAAATAATAATAGTCAAGGACTACATAAAACCAAAGAGGAACCAGTTGGGTATAATAACAATTGGTCTTATTGATTTTTTGTTAAAACCAGAATTAATGGAGATGTAACAAAAAGCGAAGGCTGCTCCTGGCGGGGCAGCCTTCGCTGTGTATTGACGTGAGTGTCAGAATGCTATTTTGCAATAATCTTGCTGATTGTGCGGTTGCCGTCGGCACCTGTAGCCACAACGATGAGCAGACCTTTTGCGTCGACGCTCAGACGGTCGGCACGAGCCGAGCCAACGAGCGCGCCCGTAGTGGAGTATGCGTCGATGCGCGCAGCGCCTTCAGCCGTCACAACACCGTCGGCGTAGCGGATAGCCAGCGCGTCGGCGTCAATGCTTCCAACCGAGGCGTCGCCGGTTACAATCACCTGGCAGGTTGCAGTCTGACCACCGAAAGCCACAGTGATGGTAGCCTTGCCCGGTTTCAACGCTGTAAGAGTGATTTCCGCATAGTTGTCCTCGATTTCAGGCTCGCTTACGCTTACGGTCTCAGGGTCGGACGAAGTGAACGTAATGCCGGTGATGTCGTCAGCGCCGAACACTTCAACTTCAAGGGTAACATATTTGTCGTCGACACCCATAAGGATTTCATGCGAGTCGAGCGATACGACGCACTCTGAATTCTGGAAGTAAAGTTTCGGAAGACCTTCAGTCTGTGCAACCCATGGAGAGGCAGCGTTTGCACCGAATTTGAATCCGATACCCGACAGGAATGCCTCGGTCAGCGCATCGGCGGTTACGGTTTCGCCATTGACTGTGGTAGCGCCGGAGGTCTCCGCCGCATCGACAAGAGGGAAGGTAGCATAGTTGCTTGCCAGCCCAGTCTCAGTCTTGCCAGCAGCCTCAGCATCGTCGGCTATGGTTGATCCGATGATGCGGTGTGCGCCTTTGTGAGAGTTTTCAGCTTTGTCAAGGAAGATGAACGAGCAGTCATTTCCGGCAACGTTACCCGATATAATCACTTTGTTGGCATTAGCCCAGTCTGGTTCCAAATATCCGGCTATGGCACCGAGCGAAACGAGATTTGTCCACTGGTTCGGTTCCGATACTGAAAGCTCAGCGTTGTTCACATAGCAATTCGTAATCAAGCTGCGTCCTGCGCTTCCAACAATACCACCAACGGTGTTTTTTCCGCCAACCGAGCCGTTGTAGTAAGCGTTGGTGATGTTGCTCGTATTGGAGTCGGTGGTTCCGGCGATGCCTCCAACAGCGGAAAGACCGCGGATTGTGCCGTTGACAACGCTTGACGCATTGATTGTAGACGAAGTAGACAGGTTGCCGACAAGACCGCCCACATTGCTTGCTTGCTCAGCGTCAAGATAGAGCTTGTCGATGTCGGTCGACGTGATTGACGAGTAGAGCGAAGCCTCTCCCACGATTCCGCCAAAAGGAGCATCAACAGAGTTGCCGTAAATATCGGCGCCGTAGACGTGCACATTGTCGATAGCCACAGCCATAGCGCTTCCCGCCAAAACCCCGGCATTGCGTGTTTTTGCCGAAGCGACGATAGTCGGCTTGACAAAGGACAAGTTTTTCACCTCGGCGCGGTCGGTCTCGCCAGTTCCGATGATTTGTCCGAACAGACCGATATGCGCGGCACTGCTGACCGGTTCAAGGTTAAGCAGTTTGTGGTTTTTGCCATCGAAATGGCCAGAGAATGTAGCAATCGGCGACCACTCAACGTTCGACATATCGATGTCGTTCACGAGCTCGTAGTATGCCGACGGATTTTGAGCAATCATCATCAAGTCGCCCACGGTTGAAACCTTGTAAGGCGAAGCGGCTGTACCCTCGCCGCCTTTTTCAAACTTCTCGAACGGCAGGTTGTAGAAGTAGACCGAGGATGTTCCCTTAGCCTGGTTTGCGAAGCTGACAACCAAGCGGTTGTCGAGCACATCGCATACGCTCATGTCGCCCTTCGTGTCGTCGCCCTTGAATTTTCGCAGCACCTCTCCATTTTCGTTTGCCACCCAAAGTTCGGTAGCGATGATACCCGTTTGCTGATTCTTGATTTTTGCAAGGAACAGGTATTCGTGCAGGTTGTCGGTGTTGAAAAGATAAGGGTTGAGGACAGTGCCGTTTACAAGCGGCGTGAAGTTTTCGCCGTCCTGTCCGATGTTGAAACTAACAAAATGGTCGACCGAGCAGTCCTTGTTGAACCAGCCGATGCGCGAGATGACGTTTTTCTGCTCGTCGTAAAGACCGTTTCCGATGCCGAACACATATTGATATTCATCGCCCACAGGGTAGCGGTCGAAGTTGTCAGACAGCTGAGCGTCGCCCACCATAGCCGAGAATGTAGCCGCCACGTCGCACGACGGGATGTTGACCATCTCGATAGCCTCCGACGAACCGCCGGTTATTATAAACCCATATTGCGACTCGTGGCCAGGGATGTCAGACAGTTTCTGCCACGACGACACCGCCTGGTTGATGACCGCAATCTTTTGCGAATCCTCGTTGTAGACCTCGAAAGTGTAGGTGTAATCATCGTTTGCAACAGTGTAGTTCTGGTTTGTCACGATGAAATTCATCTTGTCGTCGCCCGAGAACGTGCCCTTGCACATGTCGGAAGCATCGTCGGAGAATAGACCGAAAGAGCGCATACCGTAGAGCGCGCCCTGTTCGGCTGCGACAGGCACCGATAAGGTGTTTATCTGGTTGAACTTCTTGTCGTACACCTCAAGGATGAAATGGTTGTCGGATGTAGCGATAGGGTCGTCGACCGTTTCATCGACAAAGAACGGTTTCTCATAGTGAGAGAACACGAAATACGGGTTGCCGTCGATGTTGAACGAGTTGAAGTAGGAGCCGGCGCTATAGTTTAGCAGCGTTGACGGCACGCTGAGCGTCTTTTCGACAGTCGGAGCTTCGTTCCATCCGCAAGGCTGCATCACAGAAATCTGAGTTTTTGCCACCCCATCTTCTTCAACAGCCTTCACCAGCGCGATGCGCTGATAAGAGTTGAACCCCTCCGAATAGTCGACAAACAAAGCGTTGTCGGCGTCGTATGTGCGCACAATCTCGCCGTTCTGGTTGTAAACACGGAATTCGCCATACTGCTTGTAAGAAGCGTCGTAGCTATGGATGAACACCATCACCTCCCACGTCTTCTCATCGCGGTCGAAGAATTTTTTTGTCACCGACCCGAACGGCTCGATTACATTCACATTCTTGTCGTCTGGAATATCCACCTTTATAGTTGCCAACGTCTCGTTGTCGGCATTCATCACCGAGAATTCCGAGCCGGTGTATGTGTGGCGTTTCGGGTCGACAGAGAATTTCTGATAGTAAAACCACGATTTACCATCGGTTCCGGTGAGCAGTCCCCACCCCTCAGTGTTGCTGATGGCAGCGTCTGGCTCAGAGTTTGCCAGCGCCGCGCCCTTAGGCGAATTGCACACGCTTGACATTGTCAGAGCGCTCTGCTTTTTAGCGACAGCCGCAGAGAATGCGTTAGGCGAAGCCAATGCGCGGAACTTCTTGGCGGAAGCCATTCCCGTCGCACCCGCTCCGGCGAGCATTGCCGCGAGAGTCAGATAGTAGATTTTTTTCATTTTCAGAATATTTTGGTGAATAAATTTTCGTAATCCCATCAAAGCGTTCTCCCAGTTGTGAATGATAAAAACGACACATAAATCGTTTTAATTCTGTCAGAATGAAGCCTATTAACCGCAAAATTATTATTTATTTATATCAAAAGCAACTATTTTAGAGTATTTTAACAACCTCGAGCATTTCCGTCGTGTTTCCGGTGCGGGAATTTATGATATGCCAGACGGCAAGAAAGTTTGCAGTAAAAGCGAGTTTGTTTTGGAAAATTGCGGAAAAATGCCGAATATTGCAAATTGAATATGGAAAGTACAAGACAAGCAAAGATTGCACGACTGCTGCAAAAGGAATTGAGTGAATTGTTCCGTCGCCAGACCGCCGCTATGGGCGGAGTGTTGGTGTCGGTCAGTGGAGTTAGAGTGTCGCCCGATTTGAGCGTTGCCCGCGGATATCTGAGCATATTCCCTTCAGACAAGGCTCAGGACATCTTGGCGAATATCAATAAAAGTGCGAAAAGCATCCGTTATGAGCTGGCAAAGACGTTGCGCTATCAGTTGCGCAAGACCCCGGAGTTGTCGTTTTTCATCGATGACTCACTCGACTATATAGAGCATATCGACAACATCCTGAAACAAGACACCGCCCTTCACCGCAACGAAGGAGGCGAAGAAGAGGAATAATCAGAAATGAGACTGCTGCCGCTGAGAATAGCATTGCGCTACCTTGTGTCGAAGAAGTCGCACACGGCGGTCAGTGTGATATCCACCATTGCCGTGTGTGCCGTGGCAGTCACAGCACTGGCGATGATTTGTGTGTTGTCGGTGTTCAACGGCTTTCACCAGCTTGTCGACAGCAAGATGTCGAGCATGGAGCCGGCAGTCAAGGTTTCGGCAAAGCGGGGTGTGATAGTCGACGCATCGGCGTTGATAGGGAAGATACAGAAGGTTGAAGGCGTTGAAGTCGCCGTGCCGACGGTTACTGAGAGCGCACTCGTGATTTATGGCAACCGTCAGATACCGATAGTGCTTAAAGGTATCACCGACGACTATGACCGTCTGACAAATCTGAAAAAACTGATAAAGCCCGACGGCAGGTTTCTGCTGACTGACGGTAACAGCGACTATTGCATAATGAGCATCGGAGCCGCCTTGACGCTCGACGCCCGGCCAGGGTTCGAGCCGATATGCTATATCTATGCTCCACGGCGTGTTGGGGCAGTCAATGTGGCGAATCCCGCCACAGCGTTCCAGCGCGTGCCCACATTTGTCAGCGGAGTGTTTGAGGTGCGCCAGGGAGCCTACGACCAGAATTATGTGTTCACGTCGCTTGCCGCCGCCCGAACGCTGCTCGACTATACCACCGAGGCGACAGCCATTGAGGTGGGTCTGCGTCAAGGCGCAGATGAAGGGACCGTCATGTCGGCGATAAGCAAAGCCGTAGGCGACGGCTACAAGGTTGAAAACCGGCTAATGCAGCACAGTCAGTCGCTGAAGATGATCAACGTTGAGAAATGGATTTCGCTGCTGTTGCTGTCGCTCATCCTTGTTGTTGCGTCGTTCAACGTCATCAGCACGCTCGCCATCCTCATACTTGAGAAAGACGAGAGCATCCGTACGCTTCACAGCCTTGGCGCCGACAACCGTATGGTGGAACAGATATTTGTGGCGGAGGGATGGCTGATATCGATAGTCGGCGCCGTTGCCGGATTGGCAGTCGGAGTCGTCTTGTGCGTACTGCAACAGCATTTCGGGTTTATCCGGCTGAGTGCCGATGCGAGCAACCTTGTAGTCAACACCTATCCGGTTGCCGTCAGCGTTGGCGATGTCGCGATGATTCTCGGCATAGTGGCAGTTGTCGGACTTCTTGCCTCGTTGGCTACGACAAGGGCGATGCGCGGATATCTGTACAGAAAATAGTGGTATGGGCATTTATGTTGCCCATGCAGGTTAATTAAGACTTATGTGAAGCATTTTGTGTGGCGGATTTTGTAGAGTAGATGAAACAATCCGTACATTTGCAATGTGTTTTTCATGGTATTAGATTTAAGGTTAACAAGATTGGTTGTCGTGAGACAATCAATCTTTTTTATCCTTAGTGGGATTTTTGGAATTTTATATATTTGCAGATAGGGCTGTGTCGATAGACACAGCCCATTTAGTTTGTTGCGGAAGTGGCGTGCCTCCGTCACGCTCCGCTTACGAAAGGGAACGCCGAAGGAGTGGGGAAGTAGCGCATCTTCGAAGCGCCCGGTCTGTGTGGGAGCATCTGCCCCCATGCGCCCTCCGCTGGCGCGTCGTGCGGATGGGGTTATGATGGAATAATGCGCCTCTGGCGCATCGTCGACATGCTTATGGTGGCATGCCAAGACCCTGCCACGCTCCGCAGGCGCATCGTCGACACGCTGGATAAAAATGATTGCTACCTGAATTCTATAGAGGAAGTTTGTGGATAATTGTGAGTCCGTCGCGAAGAGGTATTATAACCTTTTCCACACGCTCGTCGGCAGCAACAAAATCGTTGAACTCAAGTATTCCCGCTGTCTGAGCGTCGAGTTTCTTTCCGTAGTCGACCACTTTTCCGTCCCACAGCGTGTTGTCGGCAATAATGAATCCGTCGGGGTTCACATAGTCGAACACCAAGTTGTAGTATTCCAGATACTGCCTTTTGTTGGCATCCATAAACACGAGGTCGAACTTTCCACCCACCTGAGGTATTATGTCGCGGGCGTCGCCGATGTGCAGGTGGATGTTTTTCCCCTGTTGCGCCTGGCAGAAATGCTCTCTGATGAAATCCTCCAGCTCGTCGTCGATTTCGATTGTGTGCAGCTCCGCCCCCGGCACCAGACCTTCCGCCATCGCCAAGGCGGAATATCCGGTAAACGTGCCGAGTTCGAGAATCCGCTTAGGGCGGATCATTCTTACGAACATCTTCAGCAGTTTTCCTTGCAGGTGTCCGGAACACATCCTCGGTCGCAGATGGTATAGGTGAGTCTCCCGGTCGAGCCGGCTCAGCGTTTCGCCCTCCTTGTCGATGTGGCGCAGGATATATTCTTCAAGTTCTTCGGTCATTATTTCTCTGGGTTTTCGAGGTTTGGCAAGTCGTAATGGTCATAGTTTTCGAGCACGTCAGCCACACGGTTGATCTCAAGGAACGTGGTGCCCTTACCCTCGCCGAAACCACCGCCGAGGTATGCGATTTTGTCGTCGGGCGTAATGATGTTCAGTTCGATGAGGTGCTCCAGCCCGTTGTACAGATATGCGCGCGACGACGTTTCCTTTTTCTGATACATAGGATACACACCGTAGCTCAGCGCCAACAGTCGCGGCACGTTCGGGCGGTAGCATATAGCGAGCGTAGGCGATATGCCACGGAAAGAAGCAATGTAGCGCGCTGTGCGTCCGGTGTAGCTGTCGGTCACGATAGCCTTCGCCCCGATTTCGTATTGCGCGTCGACGGCACCGTGGGCAAGGAAAGTTGTCACATCGGCAGTGTCGCGGCAGAACAGCGTGTGGTTTACCGCGTCTTTCCGGCTTGACAGCGACATCTCCGTCTCCTTTATGATTTTCGACATTGTTGAAATCGCCTCCACGGGATATTTTCCATAAGCAGTCTCACCGCTGAGCATCAGAGCGTCAGCCCTTTGAAACACCGCGTTTGCGATGTCGGACACCTCCGCGCGAGTAGGGCGCGGGTTGCTGATCATCGTGTGGAGCATCTGAGTAGCGACAATGACCGGCTTGTGAGCGTTTACACACTTGCTAATCAGCTGTCGTTGCAGCACCGGGATTCTCTCCGCCGGCACTTCAATTCCGAGGTCGCCACGAGCAATCATGATTCCGTAAGACACCTCGAGAATCTCGTCGATATTGTCGATGCCCTCCTGGTTTTCGATTTTAGATATGATTTTAATCGGGCTGTTGTTAGCGTCGAGAATTTTCTGGATGTCGAGCACGTCCTGTCTTGATCGGACAAACGAGTGAGCGATGAAGTCGACCCCCATCTCGATGGCATATCCGATGTTCTGAATGTCGCGTTGTGTCAGCGACGGCAGTTTGATGCTTGCGCCAGGGATGTTCACGCTCTTTCTCGAACCGAGTTCGCCATCGTTCAATGCCGTGCAACGCAGCGTTTTCCCGTCGATGCTGTCGATTATGAAGTCGAGCTCGCCATCGTCGATGAGCAGGTGCATGCCCGCTTTGACGTCATTGGCAATGTCGGGGTATGACAGATGTATGTTCTGCTTGTCGCTAAGTTCGTCGGGCGCTCCGGTCACACAGACCTTGTCGCCGGCAGAGAACGACAGGTTTTCGTCGTCGACATTAGTCGTTGTTCTGATTTCCGGACCCTTTGTGTCCATAAGGATTCCTATTCTGTCGCTGACCGCGCGCACGTTGTTGACAATTCTTTGGAAACCTTCGCGTTGAATGTGTGCAGAGTTCATGCGCACCACGTTCAAGCCGTTTTCCGCCAACTGTTTTATAAAGTCCACGTCACAACGACGATCGGAGACAGTTGCGACAATTTTCGTAAATTTAGTCTTCATCTTGTACTTTTGGGCTTATAAAAATATATCTGTTTTTTGTAAGACAGTGAATCTCAAGCGTTCATCAGAGCCATAACCGCCAGGCGGTAACTGTTGAGACCGAATCCGGCAATCACACCCCGGCATGCCCCGGCAATCATTGACACGTGGCGGTATTCCTCACGAGCGTGCACGTTTGAGATGTGGACCTCCACCACCGGCGCTTTCACCGCACGGATAGCGTCGCCGATAGCGATTGACGTGTGGGTGTAAGCACCCGCGTTGAGGACAATGCCGTCCACGTCGAACCCCCGGTCGTGGATTTTATCGATAATCGCACCTTCGTGGTTGCTTTGGAAATATTCAAATTCTATGTCGGGGAAATCCGCAGTCAGCGTGTTGAAGAAAGTCTCAAACGAAGAATCGCCATAAATGCTTTTCTCTCTGACTCCCAACAAATTCAAATTTGGTCCGTTGATAATAAGAATTTTCATAATCGCTTAGTCTTGGGGTTATCGAGGTTTTTCCGGCGGAATTGCTTACCTTTGTTGCAGCAGGATTCTCCCGGAACATCTGCAAAATTAATAAAACTATCCGTATTTTTCAACACCGCTATGACAGAATTACCCGACAACGCGACATTGGTAGAACTTTTCAACGCCCATTTGTCGTTGGAGAAAGGCTTGTCGGCCAACACGGTGACATCGTATGACAACGATGTCCAGAAACTGCTGCAGTTTTTGGACGAGAAAAACGAGAGACTGCCGTCGGTCACCGAGCCGTTGCTCCATGAGTTTCTCTCCGTGCTCCACGACATCGGCATCCATCCTCGGTCGCAGGCACGCATCGTGTCTGGTATCCGGATGTTTTTCCAGTTTCTGAAAACAAGTGGATACACCGACCACAATCCCGCCACACTGCTTGAGTTGCCCCGTCTCGGGCGTCAGCTGCCCGACATCCTGACCGTAGATGAAATCGACGCCATGGAGGCAGCGTGTGATGATTCGACCTATGAGGGCTGCCGCAACCGCGCCATCATCGAAACCACGTATTGCTGCGGACTTCGCGTGTCGGAACTTGTCGGATTGCAGATGTCGAAGGTGGACATCGACGAAGGGTATGTCACCGTAGACGGAAAAGGCAGCAAACAGCGCATCGTCCCCATCGCCTCATCGGCAGTCGACGCCATCCGCGCCTATCTGCCCCTTCGGTCAAACCTGACGCCCAAACGCGGCAGCGAGGACATCCTTTTCCTCAACCGCCGCGGCGGGCAGCTAACCCGCACAATGATATTCTACATCGTAAAGAAACTCTGCGGCGAGTGCGGCATAAAGAAAAACATCAGTCCGCACACCCTCCGTCATTCCTTTGCCACGCATCTTCTCGAGGGCGGTGCCAATCTGCGCGCCATACAGGAAATGCTCGGACATGAGAGCATCACCACCACCGAAATCTACGTGCATATCGACCGCTCGTTCCTTCGGCAGGAAGTGGCAAACTGCCATCCCCGCAGCAGGAAGAAATAGGAAAAATCATTACCTTTGCAAAAATAAGCAGACACATTATGGCAAAAAGCAAGATATACGTTGTGTACGTTGGGCGTCAGCCAGGACTTTATGAGACATGGGATGAATGTCGAGCCGAGGTAGAAGGCTACCCCGGCGCCCGCTACAAATCGTTTTATTCCAAGGAAGAAGCCGTAATGTCGATGCGAGAGAGCGACGCATCGGCATCGATGGCGTTGCGCCAGATAGCCCGCCACCTTCAGGAGGACACCCCCGAGGTTGTAGCACCCCGCACCAAAAAAACGTCGCCGTCGGTCTATCCCCCCGATGTGATACTCAACAGTCTTGCTGTAGACGCCGGCTGTATGGGCAATCCAGGGATAATGGAGTATCGCGGCGTTTATGTCCAGACCGGACAGGAAGTATTCAAAGTGGGGCCCTATCACGACGGCACCAACAACATCGGAGAGTTTCTCGCCATTGTCCACGGACTGGCGTTGTTGAAGCAAAAAGGCAGCAACATCCCCATCTACAGCGACAGCAAGATAGCCCAGAAATGGGTGCGCGACGGCAAATGCCGCACCACGCTCGCCCCCACATCCCGCAACGCCGAGCTGCTCGGGCTCGTGGCGCGCGCCGAGAAGTGGCTTGCCACTAACACATATACGAATCCCATCATCAAGTGGGAAACCAAGCAGTGGGGTGAGATACCAGCCGACTTCGGCAGAAAAGGATAGTCCCACAGAAGAATTTCCGGCAAAAAAGAACCAACGCAGGTGTCTTTTCCCCTTTTTTACGGGAATCCAGACACGCTGCGTTTTATTTTTGCGGAAAAACACAAAAGCAATGAAAAACACAAAAAAGATTGAATTCAAGCCATTGACACCAATTGATGGCAACCGGTCAGAGGCCGTCAACGTGCGCCGCCGCGGAGACTGGATGGAAGTGACCGGCACCCCCGCCGCCGTGTGCCCGAAAACCACCGACGACCGTTTTCTCGGCGCCGACCGTCGCGGCAGCCGCACATACTACTTCATGCAGCGCAACGGAAAAGACGTAATAATGTCAGGCTACAGGCAGGACGGAACGTTTACCGCCGTTCAGCGCACCCTGTTTGCCGACGGCGGCAGCGTGACAGGATTTGCCGTCAGCGGAGAGTTTGTAGTGATGTCCACATCCGCCGGACTCCGCTATCTGCATTTTAACGGGTCAGGCTACGACAGCCTCGGCGGTATGGTAGAGATGCCGGAATTTGCGTTCGGCACCATCATGTCGGCAACGATAAGCACCGACATAGCAGGCATCACCCTCAAGGGGGCGTATCCGCAATGGAAAGGCACGTTGGCAGCATCCGACCGCAGCGGCGTGGAGCGCGCGTTCCGGTCAGCCATAAGCGAGTTGCAGACCGTCGCTTCGGCGGGAGGCTGCTGCCTGCAGCCAGTCGTGCTTCGCGTGGCATTGCGCTTGTGGGACGACAGTCTGCTCTGGAGCGGCGCAGCGGCATGCGTAGGCCATGCGTGGCAGCCCGAAACCCTTGCCGATGCAACGCCCGGCACCGTCAGCACCATAGACGGCACCACCCTCAGCGCAACGATGTGGCAGCCCACGCTGCACCTTGTCTCGTCGGGACTCGGACACTGGCAGCCGTTTGTCAAAGCCGTTGAAATCTATGCCACCGAAGAGGCCTCCGACTTCTCCACAATGCGCTTCCGCTGCGAGCAGAGCCAGACCGGTCAGAAAACCTACCATCTGCGAATGCGGGCAGAGAACGACACCTCCGCACAGCTCCGCCAATCAGCCGAGGCACAGGAAATGCGTCTTGTGGCATCTATCACCGACACGAAAGCACTTGCGGAAGGCACAGTGGCAGGCAGCAACCTCACAGATATAGGCGGCGGCAAGGTGGCAGTGGCAGTGATCCGCCAATCGACAGCCGTAGCCTGGCAGCCGACACCATCCAGATTCACGGCAAACACCCTCGACACCGTAGGCACCAGCCTGTTTGCCGGCAACCTTGTGCGCCATTTGCCCACCGTACCCCACTTCCTTTCCGTGGTCGACGCCACAACACTCAAAAACGGAGTGGCAAGCACCTATGTCAGTGTCGACATCGCCACCGAAGCCGGAAATGCAACCATCACCCGTTCAGCCCTGTTGGAACAATACAGCCTTCAGACCACCAACCTTGTGTCCTATCCCGACAGCCGAGCCCGCCGGCTGACACTGATTGTCGTGGCAGGCGGACAACGCTACAGCCGAACCATTCCCCTCACGCCGTCGGCCACCGGCAACTATGCCTACGCCACGCGTCCAGGCGGCTTCGCCATCCAGCCCGATACCTCCTCCTCAGTTCCGCCGACCACCGCCCGCTCCGTCGCCCAGCCAACCACACTGCTCCACAGCACCGGCAACCCGCTGCAATGGACAGAATGCACTCGCGCCGACAATGCAGGAGTGCATGGCGTGATGCCCACGCTGCGCTACGGCGCGACGTGGATTATCGGCAGATCGCCAGTGTGTCTTCTCAGCGCCGACGGCATCCGCCTGCTGTCGTTTGACACCTCCGGACGTTGCACCGCCTCCACCAGAATCTCCCAACGGATTGTAGCCTCGTCGCGTCTTGCCGCCGTCACAGAAAACGGATTGGCATTTATCGACAGCAACGGACAGCTCTGCCGCTATGAAGGCACGCGCGTCACGTCGACCGGCGTCACAGTCCCGTCGGCAGAAGGTCTTGTCTATTCCGCCAGCCACGGCGAGTTGCTCGTGTATGGCGGCGGCAAGACAATGGCAGTAGCCCCCGACAACACCTTCACCCACCGCACGTCACGCTACCAAAGCCACGCATCCGGACTCCTGAGCGACAGCGACAACGTGTATGATCCCGACATAGAAGAGAAAAGCACGCAAGCCGTCGACCTGCGCACCGACCAGACAGTATTGCCGTTCCGTCTGCGTCTGGCACAGTGGCATATAGACGCGTCTGACGCCGACGTAAGGCTCACCGTCTATGCCGAAAACGGCTACAGCTGTCACGGCGAGATGGTGTCAAGCCAGCGGTTGCGCGGCGCCGTCAGAGCCGTTGTCAGACAGCGCGTAGCCATGCCCCGCAGCCGCACCGTCAGGTTCGGGCTTCAAGGCACGTTGCCTTCAGGAACAAGAATCTGCAATATAAATATGTCGTAAAACATATTTTGGGGTCGTGAATAAAAAAAATTGCGTGTCGGCGTAAAAAAAATGAAGAAAAATAGTTGAAAAAAAATGAAACAATTTATCTTTGCGTGTATCTAACAAAGAATCATAATTCAATCTGTGTAAAAAACAAGGAAATGAAAAAACACAGCGACAATAACCCAAACCAGGAAACACAGAGACCGCCTCTGTGGGTTGTCATAATTGTGATAGCCAGCATCCTGCCGGTATTGCTTTGGCCGGTGTACATGTCGCGTTATGGTCTTCAACAAGGAGGTCAGACCGCCTTTCTTGCCGCCGCCTTTCCGATTTATATAGTGCTGTGCGGATACCTTGCATATAAATGCTATCAGTATAGAAGAGAAGTCACCTACGTGCTTCTCGTGATAATGTGGCTCTCATACGGCGCCGCAGTTTTCCTATAAAAACCCTAATCTTAATAAAAAATACAAGACTATGATTATTGGAATTCCTAAAGAAATTAAGAACAACGAAAGCCGCGTGTCGATGACCCCGGCAGGTGTTCATGAGTTGGTTAAGCACGGTCATACAGTGTATGTGCAGAAAACGGCAGGCGAAGGCAGCGGATTCAGCGATGCCGACTACGAAGCCGTAGGCGCGGTGATGAGTCCAACGATAGAGGATGTCTACGCCAAGGCGGAGATGATAATCAAAGTAAAGGAACCAATAGAACCTGAGTACAAATTGGTGCGCAAGGGACAGTTGCTGTTCACGTATCTACACTTTGCCAGCAGCGAACCTCTGACCAAAGCGATGGTAGAGAGCGGCGCCGTCTGCCTTGCTTACGAAACCGTCCGTATGTCCGACAACTCGTTGCCGTTGCTGATACCGATGTCGGAGGTGGCAGGACGAATGTCGGTACAAGAAGGAATGTATTTTCTTGAGCGTCCGCACGGAGGCAAAGGCGTGCTTCTCGGCGGCGTTCCAGGCGTAAAGCCGGCGAAAGTGTTTGTGATAGGAGGAGGCGTTGTCGGCACAGCTGCCGCAATGACCGCCGCCGGCACAGGCGCCGATGTTACAATCTGCGACATCTCGATACGTCGCCTCGCGTATCTTGCGGATGTTATGCCCAAGAACATCAAGACGCTAATGAGCAATGAATACAATATCCGTCAGGAGCTTGCCGACGCCGATCTTGTTATCGGATCAGTGCTTATCCCAGGCGCCAAAGCGCCTAAACTCGTCACCCGCGATATGCTGAAGCTGATGAAGAAAGGCACAGTGCTTGTAGACGTGGCTATCGACCAGGGCGGCTGCTTCGAGACCTCGCATCCTACCACCCATCAGGATCCAGTGTATGAGATTGACGGCATAGTTCACTATGCTGTGGCAAATATCCCTGGAGCCGTGGCACGCACATCAACGTTCGCGCTCACCAACGCCACAATTCCTTATGCTCTGAAACTTGCCGACAAGGGCTGGAAACAGGCATGCAAGGAAAATCACGACCTTCTTGAGGGCTTGAACATTGTTGACGGCAAGGTGGTGTATAAGGGCGTTGCCGACGCATGGGGCTTGCCTTACACACCGGTTGAGGAAGTGTTGTAGAGAAACACATATAGATAAGAAGACAGGCGCGTTTCGGAAATGCGCCTGTCTTTTTTTTGAGATGTTGAAGTGGCGTGGGCAAGTACCCATCAGGGCAGCGATAGTTGGATTTATTCCTTAAACAAATCAGGCATTGTGACAACCGCTTGGATGACATCGGAATAAGCGTTTCTCTTTAGCCCTTTAGTCGTTACAAGGACAACATGGATAGCCTTGTCAGTGCCAGTTTCTTCTCGCAAGCGTAAGATGCGGTTGTTGATTTTATTTGCCTCATTTTCATCCATAACAAACTCGTCTGCATAATATTTCATTTCGCAAATATCAATTACGTCATCGTTACGGTCAATCAACAAGTCAATCTGTGCCCCTTTGATTGACGTATCGTCGGTTTTGTTGTTTGCTGACACCCATGATGCTTCGCTGCTTTGAACACCGCCAATACTCAAAGCTGACTTTATTTGATTGACATGAAGCAGACATACCCTTTCGAACGCCAACCCACACCAAGAGTTGTGCATGGGGGAGTTCAGACTCTTTGACCAGAATTGCATGTCTCCATGTTTGTTATTTTGAATATATTTGAAATAGAAAAGAGTGTAAAAGTCGGTAAGTTGAAATATGGTTCCTTTCACTTTCTTTCCAAACTGTTGATATTTTCTGATGAAACCACAATATTCCAAATCTTCCAAGGCTCGTGTCAACTTGCCGTTCTCTTGAAGATTGCCCTCACGCGCAAGTTCCTCTCGGGTCATGCCCGCTTTCTTCATACCAAGAGTGGTTACGATGATGATATATGTTTCAGGTTCGCGGAATAGCGAAGAATATAACTCATCAAATTCGCCTTTCAAAGCGGCATCCTCGTCAAAGAAAATTGAGTCAATGTTCTGGGCAAGTCCGAGGCGTCTGTTTAAGAAAGACCAATAAAAAGGCACTCCTCCCATTATCATGTAGCACTCAAGTATTTGTCGTTGAGTCATTCCCAACTTTAAATTGTCGGCATATTGTTGGCATTCGTTAAGGGAGAACTGCTTTAGGTGCACTTTGTGGGTTACACGATTATGCAGTCCACCATAATTCTTTATTACCTTATTTATAATCCAGCTGGTTGCACTGCCACAAATAATTAGAAGAACATCCTTTCGACCGCTTGCCCATCCGTTCCAGAAATATTCGAGCGCAGGAATAAATTCAGAACGCTTCGTGTCCATCCAAGGCATTTCGTCAATAAAGATGACTTTCTTAGATTCTGATGAATTGCGAATCAGGTCTTTCAGCATGTCGAATGCCTCAATCCAACTCTTAGGTGCAGCCCCTACTTTATGTCCTGCATCAGCCAATGAAGATTTCCATGCAATGAGCTGCTTCCGCATATTTGATTTGGCTAAACCTGCATGTTGAAATGTAAAGTTGTAATCAAAGGCTTCTCTAACGAGAAATGTCTTTCCAACACGTCTCCTTCCATATACTGCTACAAATTCAGAATATTCTGATTCATAGGCATTTCGCAACTGGGCAAGTTCTCTTTTTCTACCGATAATCATGTTCTTCAAGAGTAAAGTTTACGATGCAAAGCTAATAAAAAAAGCCGTATAATCAGCTAAATCCATCAAAAAAAGACACATTTAGCTGAATAAAGCGTAGTTTTTCGAGGGAGTGGCGTACCTCCGGCACGCTGATGGCGGATGCTGGCAGAGATCCCGGCACGCTGCGCTGCGCTCCGCGTACCGGGTTAATGCAGAGTGTCGTCGCTCCACGACGATATGCGCAGTTGTTGGTCAGTAGCGCATCTTCGAAGCGCGAGAGCAACGACGAGCGTCTGTCTTCATGCGCCCTCCGCTGACGTGTCGTGCGAATGGGGTTACTATTGAGTAATGCGCCGCTGGCGCAAATCTGCTGACACAAAACGGCTTACTGCGCTCAGCTACGAAGGAAATGTCACTATGTCGGCCAGCAAAACTGCCGTATAATCAGCTAAATCTATCAAAAAAAGACACATTTAGCTGAATAAAGCGTAGTTTTTCGAAGGAGTGGCGTACCTCCGGCACGCTGATGGCGGATGCTGGCAGAGACCCCGGCACGCGGAGCGGAGCGCAGCGTGCCGGGTTACTGCAGAGTGTCGTCGCTCCGCGACGACATGCGCAGTTGTTGGTCAGTAGCGCATCTTCGAAGCGCGAGAGCAACGACGAGTGTCTGTCCCCATGCGCCATCCGCTGACGCGTCGTGCGAATGGGGTTACTATTGAGTAATGCGCCGCTGGCGTAAATCTGCTGACACAAAACGGCTTACTGCGCTCCGCGGCGAAGGGAATGTCGCTATGTCGGCCAGCAAAACTGCCGTATAATCAGCTAAATCTATCAAAAAAAGCCACATTTAGCTGAATAAAGCGTAGTTTTCGGGGGAGTGGCGTATCTCCGGCACGCTGATGGCGGATGCTGGCAGAGATCCCGGCACGCTGCGCTGCGCTTCGCGTACCGGGTTACTGCAGAGTGTCGTCGCTCCGCGACGAAGGGGGATAAAAAAACAGGCGTGGTTTAGAAGCACGCCTGTTCTTATTGATATGAGGTCTGTTTTATTTCACTTCCCAAGTTTCACCAGCCATAATCATGTCGCGCAGCGAACCGAAATGTTTGCGCTCCTCGACATTGTGAGTCTGTTTGTCGACCTCTTCCTCATAGACCGGTGCTTCGACGTCGCGTATAACGCCGATTGCCAAAGGCAACGACTTTCCGTCCATCATAGCAAGCTGCTGATGGAGGAAGTTGGACTGGCAGTGAGCATCGTGAGTAAGCACGTCGTCGATAGTGTATCCGTCCTCACCGATTGTCACCGCCTTCAAAAGGAATCCATCTTGAACCAACCCCTTGTTCATCTCCTTGCCGAAGAGCATTTTCTCGCCGTGGCGCAAGTGGATGGTGTGGTCAGGGCGCAATTCGCGGTCGCTGACGAAGCTGTATATTCCTTGGTTGAAGATTACGCAGTTTTGGAGCATTTCAACAACCGACGCTCCGCGATGGCGTGCGGCTGCAACCAAGACCTCTTGCGACGTTTTCAGTTCAACGTCGAGGCTTCTGCCGAAGAAAGTGCCTCTCGCTCCAAACACGAGTTCAGCCGGGATGAACGGATCCTCCGTAGTGCCGTAAGGCGAAGACTTAGATACGAATCCTCGTTCAGACGTAGGCGAATATTGACCCTTTGTCAAGCCGTAGATACGGTTGTTGAGCAGAATCATATTCATGTTTACGTTTCGTCTGACAGCGTGGATGAAGTGGTTTCCGCCGATTGCTAGACCGTCGCCGTCGCCGGAGATTTGCCAAACGGTCATGTCGGGGCGTGCCACTTTGAAACCAGTGGCGATAGCCGCCGCACGTCCGTGGATGGTGTGGAAACCGTAAGTGTTCATATAGTAAGGCAGACGCGAGCTGCAGCCGATACCAGAAATCACGGCAGTTTTTTCAGGAGCAACGCCGAGTTCCGCCATTGCTTTGTGCAGCACGTTCAGGATGGCGTGGTCGCCGCAACCGGGACACCAGCGCACGTATTGGTCGCTCTTGAAATCAGAGGCTTGATATTTCTTTTCTTCCATGATTCTTATTCCTCCATAATTTTAGTTACACCATCGACAAGCTCCTGCACAAGGAACGGTTGTCCCTGCACCTTGTTGATGCGTCTGATCAGAACGTTCGGGAATTTTGCCTGCAGGAAGTCGGCAAACTGTCCGAGGTTGAGTTCGGCAACGACAACGTGTTTGTATCTGGCGAGCACCTCCCCGGTGTTTTTAGGCAGCGGGTTGATGTAGCGGAAATGAGCCATAGCCACTTTTTTGCCGGCAGCCCTCAGATCGTCGACAGCCTCATGGATATGACCGAACGTGCCGCCCCATCCGATGACAAGCGTATCAGCGTCAGCATCGCCGTAAGGCTCTACGTCGGGGATGTCGAAAGCCACGCGGTCTACTTTCTCCTGTCGCAGGAGCACCATTTTCTCGTGGTTTACCGGGTCGGTAGAGATGGCACCAGTTTTGGAATCCTTCTCCAAACCACCGAGACGGTGGGTCAAGCCAGGAGTTCCCGGAATAGCCCAGTAGCGCGCTTTGGTATTCTCGTCGCGGTCGTAAGGATGCCAGTCGGATTTGCCATCCGGCACGAAACGCGGTTTGATTTCAGGATATTCACCCTCTTCCGGCAGTCTGAACGCCGACGAACCGTTTCCGATGAATGCGTCAGAAAGAAGCACAACCGGCGTCATGTGCTCGATTGCAATTCTTGCGGCTTCGAAAGCCATGTGGAAGCAGTCGACAGGAGAAGCGGCAGCCAAAACCACGATAGGGCATTCGCCGTTGCGGCCGTAGATAGCCTGACGTAGGTCGGTCTGTTCGGTTTTTGTAGGCAGACCCGTAGACGGGCCACCACGCTGCACGTCGACGATTACAAGCGGAAGTTCAGCCATCACAGCCAGACCTATACCCTCGCTCTTCAGTGCCAAACCCGGTCCTGATGTTGTCGTCACCGCCAAATCGCCGGCAAAAGCCGCGCCGATAGCAGAGCAGACGCCTGCAATCTCGTCCTCCATCTGGCAAGCCTTCACCCCGAGGTCCTTGCGTTTTGCAAGTTCGTGAAGGATGTCGGTGGCAGGAGTGATAGGGTAGCTTCCGAGATACAATGGTCGTCCCGACTTTTCAGAAGCGTATATAAGTCCCCATGCAGTAGCCGTGTTTCCGTTTACATCGGTGTATGTTCCAGGACGAGTGTCGCCGGTTTCGATACGGTATGTTGAAACAGAAGCATGGATATTGTGTCCATAGTCGTATCCAGCGTTGAGCACTTTAGCGTTAGCCTCGTAAACAGCAGGCTTTTTTGCGAATTTGTTTTTCAGGAGGTGCAAAGCGGATTCAAGCGGGCGGTCGAACAGCCAGCAAACCAATCCGAGCGCGAAGATGTTGCGGCATCGCAGCATTGACTTCAGGTCGAGACCAGAGTCGGCGAGCGCGTTTTTCACCATCGAAGTCACCGGCACTTCAACGATTTGTGCAGTGTTGTCGATTCCGATTTCGTGGAAAGGATCGTTGGTTTCGTAGAGCGCTTTTTTGAGGTCAGACTCCTTGAATGAGTCGATGTCGACGATTGCGACACCTCCTTTTTTCAGGAAGCAGGCATGGCGTTTCAGCGCCGCAGGGTTCATAGCCACCAGGACGTCGGCGAGGTCGCCCGGCGTATGCACGCCCTTGCCAATGTGCACTTGAAATCCAGAGACACCGCTCAGAGTGCCTTGCGGAGCGCGGATTTCAGCAGGATAGTCGGGGAAAGTGGAGATTTGGTCGCCCACGCCCGCCGACACGTTAGAGAAAATGTTGCCGGCGAGCTGCATACCGTCGCCAGAGTCGCCCGAAAAGCGGACCACTACATTCTCCAAGGTCTTAACGTTTGTCTTTTCTAACATTTTTATTTAGGTTTGTTTTGCTAACAGCAAATTATGTTGTTTTCACGTCACAAATGTAGTGTTTTTTCCAAACTTAACGCCTCTGCCAATCAAAAAAATACTAAAAAATTGAATATAACATTCAAATCGTTGGGTTTCTTCGTAGCGGAGTCAAAATCCGGCAGACTCAATACTTCGGAAACGGGCCAATCTCTTTAATCACGTCGATGGTTTGGCTGTCGGAAGTGTAGCATCCGACGATGCCAACTCCGCCGTCGACGTTGCTGAATATTTTGACAGGGTCTGCCAATCCGAGGTCAATGAGTCCGCCTTGTATGCCTTTGTTGTCGGTGCGGTTTATTATAGAGCTGACAAGATAGTCGTAGTATGGCTTCGAGATTGCATACAGCCAGAACTTGCGCGCCATCCGTTTTTGCCGCCAAGTGCCTGACGACAGTTGTATAATCTCTCTCACTTCGATGGTGCGCTTTTGCCCGTCGAAACCCTTGTCGGAGAAAGGCAGGCCGTATGGCGAATATGGCTTCCAACCAGGCAACGTAGAATGAATCTGGTTGGCAAGCTGTTGGAATACGTATTCGTGCGTGAAGTTGCGTTCGCCCATCGAGAAGCCTCGGAGGCCATCGGCGTTGTCCCATTGCAGGAAGTAGTAGCTGTCGCCGGGCTTGTCGGTGAACGTCAGATTGTAGTAGACCACGCAGTCGGCGTCGGTGTAGATTTGCATCGGACCTTGTCGGCTTACGGAGATTCCTTCGATGACGACAGGCTCCGGCATCACGTCGGTTGCCGTGACTGTCTTGTCGCGGTAGCGGGTGCTGACGGTGACGCTCTCGCCGGGAATCACTTTCGTGTTGGAGACGTAGAGGTGTCGGTTGGCGTCATACGTCATGTGCTCTTTTTCCTCGCCGTTTATGCCTACGGCAATGTCGAGGTCGGTCACGAACGTGCGGCCTTTATGCACGTCGGAGAAGAAGTAGGGCTTTGTGGCTGCCACCTGCACTGTCGAATCCGCACTGACCAACGAGTTGAGCGTGAGCATGTTCGACAACTCGTCGTTTCTGTATCGGTCGAGATCCTGCTCCCGATAGCATGAGGCGAGGACAAAGATTAGGAGCGTTGCCAGAATGTATTTTCGGAGATGCATAAGCTTAGAAATAATAAGTGTAAGAAAAAGAAGGAATAATAGGGATGAGACTCAGCGTTTTGAATGCCCGGTGCCAATTCTCTTTATCAGGATTGAAGAACACATCGTTGATGTTATCCTTCTTTATCGTGATGGCGTTCATATGGCAGTAAGCATTGTAAATGCTAATGTTCCACATCCCGGCATGCCCGTTCTTGTGGCGGACGTGTATCGTCATTCCGAGATCGAGTCTATGGTTTGCGGGTAGGCGTACGTTGTTGCGTGACGAGTATAAATCCACGCCTTCCACTTCGTCGTCGTCTCCCCACCCTGGAGGTCCAGGCGACGGTGCGTCGGGAAACATTGTGCCCGGCACGTCGTAGTTGTAGGTCGAGAGGGTCATGCGGTTGCCGGTGGTGAATGTCCATCCGGCGTTGAACTCTATCTTTTCGTTGAGCTTGTAGGATGCGTTGATGTTGATTTTATGGCGGTTGTCGAATTTAGCCGGGAATTTCACTCCCTGGTTGAGGTCGTCAAATTTGCGCCAGTTCCACAGCAAGCCGTAGCCGACCGTTCCCGTGATTTTGCCTACTTCGCGAGTGACGCTCAGGTCCACACCGTAGGACCATCCTTTGCCCGATGTGAGTTTGTCCTCCCATGCGAGGTCGGGATTGAGCACGGAGACGCCCTCGCGGTACTCCAACAGGTTATCCATATCCTTATACCATCCTTCAACAGAGAAGTACATACTCCATGGCAGATTGCCATAAACGCCAATTGAATATAGGTCGCTTTGCAGAGGCTTGAATCTGGCGGAAACAGGTTGCCAAAGGTCGGTTGGCAGGTCGATGTAGTTGGTTGATACTTGCTGTACGTACTGATGGATTCTTGCATACCCGGCCTTGACGCTGAAGTTGTCGCCCAAAGCGACTTTCAGCGACGCGCGCGGTTCAATGTCGGCAAACGTAGTGCCCTGCACTCTGTTGACCACGCCTCTGACGCCTACGCTGAAGGCAACTTTGTCGTTGAAGTTAAGAGTGTTGTCGACGTAGGCTGCAACCTCGTTCGACGTGACGTGGGGGCTGTTGTTGTTCTCGACAGTTTCGATGCCGTCGGTGAGAAAACTGTTTACAAGCCCCTCCGGCAGGTAGTTGTGGTTTGCGTAGTCGACTCCGGCACGCAGCGTGTAGACCTTGCTGAAGTCGGCCATATAGCTCACCTTCGCACCGATGTCTGCTATCGAATTTGACGTATGGCTTTTGCTGTATTCGTAGGTTGATGGGTCGCTCGTGTCGGTTTGATATTCCCGTTCTTGCCGATAATTGGAGGAATATTTTGAATAGTAGACCGCGGCACGAAGCATACCGCGATTCAGTCTATAATCGTAGTTGCCAATCACGCCCCAATTTCCCCAAGCCAAACGGTTTGAGTTCTCGTCGAAGAAGTGCGTATCCGATTCTGTCGTAGAGCCGTAGCTTTTGGCATCAAATTCGCGAAGTCCTAATTTAAGGCGGTCGTAGCCATAATATCCCACAATCTGGAGCGACATGTCACGATTGATTTTATGGTCGAGCCTCAAGTTCATGTCAGTGAAACTGTATCCAAGTATATGCTTTTTGCCATTCTTTTTGGTGATGGCGTTTACGATGGCAAGCGTAGGTGCCGACAGCAAGTCGATCCACGAGCGGCGCAGGCCGGCAGAAAATGCCGTGCGTCCTTTGATGATAGGCCCTGTCACGTAGACGTTGGCGTTGAGAAGCCCGACCGACACTTTCCCGCCAAACTTGTTGAAGTCAGGCTCGCGCATTGCAATGTCGGTGATTGACGATATTCTGCCGCCATATCTTGCTGGAAACGATGCTTTGTAGAAGTCAACGCGGTCTACTGTCTCAACGTTGAACGACGAGAATATGCCTCCAAGATGGCTTACGTGGTAGAGCGGTAGTCCTTGATACAGAAAGAGATTCTAGTCGTTGTCGCCGCCTCTGACGTATAGCCCAGTGAAGCCCTCCATTCCTTGCGATACGCCTGGAAGAGTCTGTAAAGCCTTAACGATGTCAGGCTCGCCAAACATCACGGGCAGGTTGGCGATCATATTGCTGCTTAGGCTCACTCTGCCCATTTCCGGGGCTTTAAGATTTCGCTCGGCGCCATAGCCTCTCACCACGACCTCCTTCAGCCGGTTTACCGTCTTGAGAGTGTCGCTTTGCGCAGAGGCATTCTGTCCAAGCAAAATTGCGGGAGAAAATGTTACCCCCGCCATTATTAGTAATGTCTTTAAATTCATCGAGAAATCAGTTGGAGTTCTAACCCTTGAAATTCGTGACGGTCAAGAGGACTGCCAGTAAACTTTCCAAAGCAATCATAATACTCGGGATATATATTAATACATCCTCTCAATTTATCTACACTGGAAATTGCGGGTATGGTGATGCGGTCTTTCTTACCTGGAAAACCTTTGATTATAATGTTGGTGGCATAAATCGGATTTAAGTAGTGTTTCTTTAGATTGTCCGAGTAAAGGGTGTCATTGCCAACTTGGCGAGAGCTAATCGTAACAGAATTTACCGTGCGGGGTTCTCCATCTACTGTAAATGTCAGATTGTCGCCTGAGTATACACCATCGCGATAATTTGGGATGTCGATAGTGGTTACTTCTTCAAATTCTTCATTGCATGACACAAGAATCGCTGTAGCAACAACAATGAAAGAAAAATTAATTTCTTCATAGTTATATGTTTTTTTAAATAAAATATTCAAAGAGATTAAGATTGCCATAAGTTCTGCAAAGATACTAATTATTTATTTAACGAATTAAATTTGTACTATTATTTTATAAAAAGCTTTCGCTAAACTGCTATATACGAGCATGGTGACGACTTGCCAACCCTCCATTGGCCGCGGTCTGAATAGCCTATACACTTAGACCGTGTCAATGGCATTCTTAGGCGCATAGCGCCGACCACAAGTGGGAACCGCATGCGAAGCCTGCGGCCGCTCTATATATCCGCAGGCCGTAGTGGCGTACCTCCGGCACGCATATGGTGTTGACCGGTATAATCCCATCACGCTCCGCAGGCTCCGCGTAATGGGTTAGGAGTAAGTCTCGTGCCTCCGGCACGAAAGCCTCGCCTGCCGATGCTGTGGATTCCGCCACCCATACAGCGAGCAACCGCTATGCGGCTGTCTGCTCTGCCCGCGCTACGCAGCAGGCCAAGGCCAGCAGTTCCGACTTGTTGCCGGCGCTATGCGCCTCATTCACCACGGCAGATTGCCGCGTATTTCCGTGGCGTCCAGGGGTACGCCACACTATTACGCTGCCGATATTCCGCCATCCAGTCGGTGCTTACACGATAGCTGCGGTTAAATCTACATCAGGAATGATTACGTCCGTAAGTTTGTCCTGTATCAGAAATCCCATATAGAGCGGGACTGTTAGTACGTCTCCATCGCGCCCTACGTTATATTGGCCAAGTTTGATGGCGTTGTTGACATGATATATCGCTTTGTTCTTTAGAATCGTATTCATGCTTTTTGCCTTGCCGGTTTTTGATTTGACTTCAATGACGACACATTCCCCTTTGAATCTAACCAAAAAATCGAGTTCAAGCCCACTTTCTTTATGAAAATAGTATAGCCGTTGCCCTGACTTGCATAAAAAGTCTGCCATTAGGTTTTCGAATATAGCGCCTTTGTAGCCTAAAAGGTTTCCTTTAAGGATGTCGGCCTGTGTGCCATAGTCCAACATTGCCATAAGAAGACCTATGTCGGTGGTATACAGCTTGAAGCAATCAGTAATGGCGTTGCCGTCCAACGGCAATTCTGTTATTGTCGTGTTGTAGCATCTTTGGGCTATTCCTGCGTCTTCCAGCCATTGGATGCATCCCAAATATTGCGAGGCACGCCCACCCTTTTTGACCACCGAATACTGGAATTTTTTGTTTTCTTTTGCCAGTTGCTTGGGGATAGATTCAAAGCATTCGCGAATATGTGGCTTGTCGGTATCAGCGGCATATTTAACCATATCTTCTTCATATTCAGATATAAGATTGCGTTGCTTATTGTATATGAGTTCGATGTTCTTAGTCTCAATGAAGCAGTTGACCACCTCTGGCAGACCTCCGACAATGATGTATCTATAAAGCAGTTCCATCATCGCGCGATGGATGCCTTCGGCAACGGCCTGTTCGTTGTCAAAACATGTCTTGACGTTGTCAATCACGGAGTCATTGATGCCGTTTGCCCATAAAAATTCTTCAAAATCCAAAGGAAACATCTCGATTACCGTCTCATATCCGACAGGTACGGAATCTTGTCCTCCATCGATGTCTTTCTTTGGTGTTTTGCCGTAACCTTTCACTCCCAACAGCGACCCAGTGGCAATGATATCGAATCGACCATCGATGCAAAACGATTTTAAGGAGGTTCTCGCTTCTTTGCACTCCTGAATCTCGTCAAGGATGATGCATGTTTTCCCATTGATGAAACGTGAACCGGGAATCAAGGCGGACAGGTTGAGGATGATGGTGTCGACATCGATATTGCCGTGAAATGCTGACTTCTTGTCGGGCTCGAGAATGAAGTTTATATAGACAACACTTTCATAATTCTCGGTCGCAAATTTCTGTACAATATATGTCTTTCCACACTGCCGTATGCCCTTTATCACAAGTGGCTTCCTGTCGGCGGCTTCTTTCCACTGGCCTAAATATTTCTCTATCTTTCTTTTAAGCATATCTTCTCCCGTTATTCTTTAATGCGAAATTACACTTTTCCAAGCGAATGTGCAAGGCTTCATTACACTTTTCCAAGCGAATTATGGGTGGTTCGTTACACTTTTCGGAACGAATCGCAGGCGGTTTGCTACACTTTTCCAAGCGAATTGGAGTTATTGGGTGGGCTTGGCGGCAGGTTTTTTGAGCTCGGGATATGAAATTCGGGTGTGGTACATTGTACGCAGTCGAGAAATAAACACCTTTTTCACCACCTCCACATCACGGAAACTCAGAGGCGAGTCTTTCATCAGCCCTTGTGCGATTTGCCCGTCGATAATCTTGTTGACAAGATTTGAAATAGTCTCGTCGTTGTATTCCTTTAGGCTTCTCGAAGCCGCCTCGGTTGCGTCAGCCATCATAAGCAACGACGTCTCCTTGCTGCGCGGGTTCGGGCCAGGGTATGTGAAAGGCGTCGGGTCGACCGGGTTTCCACCGTTGTTGTTGCAAGCAGTTGTATAGAAATATTTGGCAAGGTTTCTGCCGTGGTGCTCAAGGATGAAATTTCTGATTTCCATAGGCAGTTTTTCCTTTTCGGCACGTTTCAGTCCGTCGGTCACGTGTCGGATAACGATTTTCGCGCTTTGCTCTGGAGTCAGCACCTCGTGAGGGTTCACATCGTGCTGGTTTTCGGTGAAGAAAGCCGGGTTGTCCATTTTACCGATGTCGTGGTACAGCGCTCCGGCACGCGCCAACTGCGAGTTCGCCCCGATTTCGCGTGCCGCCTCCGCCACGAGGTTTGACAATTGCACGGAGTGCTGGAACGTTCCCGGGCATTTTTCCGACAGTTCCTGCAGGAGAGGATTGTTGATGTCCGCCAGCTCAACGAGCGTTACTTTCGACACAAAACCGAACACACGTTCGAACACGAAAATAATCACATATGCAAACGACAGCATCACGGCGTTGATTGCGAAGCATGCAAACGTGTGCGGGTCGATTGCGGTAATGTTTCCCTCCTCGATTATTGTCAAAGCGGCATACATGATTGAGTATGACAGGAACACGCAGATTGCAGTGCGTATCAGCTGCGAGCGTTTTGTGAGTTCCTGCAGAGTGTCGATGGCAACGATGCAAGCCACCGTGTGCATAATGATGAAGTTGCCTTGCGCCGCCCCCTCTTCGATCAAGCTGCAAAGGAGCACCTGCACCATCGACAAGAAGAAGGCAGTGCGCGAGTCGAAGAACGTGACCACGATGACAGGAATCAGCGTGATAGGCATCAGCATCGGGCCGTAGACCACGCGGTGCATCAGCGTGTAGGATGCGATGGTCACGGCAGTCAGCAGCGACAGCACGAAACTAAGTTTCCTCTTGTTTTCGAGAATTGCCTGCCGGCGGTAGATTAAGAAATAGAGGAAAAGGAGGAAGAACAGCATCAGCACCACAATCGTGTTTCCCACGATAGGATAGTGCGACTTTCCAGTCGACTCGCTTTCAAGGATTTTCTCGCACGCCTCGATGGCCAGCGCGTTTTGCGGCGTCACTTTGGCACCGCGGGCAATTATCAGCTCACCCTTTTCGATAGGCGCCCGAATGCTTGCGCGGGCATATTCGCCCTGCAGGTATTCCTTGTTTCTCTGCGAGTCTTCCGCGTAATTCGGTTTTAGTAGTTCGGCGAGGTTCAGTGTCGACATCGACAGCACACCATGCACCTGCTTGTCGATATATTCATAAGCCGCTTTTGCCGACCTCATTTTTGCGGTCGACAGGGTTTGCGCCCTGTTTTCATTGTCGACCACCTTCAGGCTTGGGAGTTTGTTGCTCTGAATAGAATCGTAGACTCTGTTGTCGACAATTCCGTCGGCATACACTTGGCGCACGGCATTGCTGATTTCGCGATGCATCAGCATAGGCGTCCGGCTGATTTTAGATTGGATCTCCGCCTCGATGTTCGTGTTGTGTTTGAAAAACGGTATGAAAGAATTGATTAAGCTGTCCTTTATCGCCTTTTCCGAAGCCGCGTCGAGCCCAACGACCAGCTGGGCAGGAGCGTAGAGAGCCGGCGCCGTCCAGGGCTTTCCCACTTCGTAAACGAATTTCTTATGGGCGCGTCCGGGCACGAAATATAGGATAACCGCCACGGCAGCGACAAAGAACGCTACGTGAATCCAGAATTTTTTGGCGAAAACTTTTTTCAGTTCTTTCATAGACTCGTTTTTTTATTAACTGGTTCTTACAGCTGATTTCACACCGTTGATTTTCTTTATTTGGCGGCACATCCTCACAACAATGGCAGCGTCAGACACGCGCACCACAAGGTTGCACGTGAACACGCCCTGGTTTGCCTCGATGTTGAGGTTGCGGATGTTGATAGACATATTTATTGAAATCTCATGTATCAGCTCCTGCAGGATGCCCATCCTGTCGATTCCCTCGATGTGGATTGTAGCCATGAATGATGTTACTTGCGGCGACTCCTCCCATTGGGTAGCCACCAGACGGTTTCCGAAACTGCTCTTTAGTCTTGTCGCCGTCTCGCAGTCCATTTTGTGAACCACCACGTTGTTGTCGTCGTCGATGTATCCCACCACGTCGTCGCCTGGAATCGGGTTGCAGCATTGAGCAATCGTGTAGTTATGCACACCGTTCACAGATCGCAGCACGTATACCTTTTTCGTGTCGATTTCCTTCTGATGGGAATGATCGGCAGCGTGTTGAGCAGAGTCGTCGGCAGGCTTTTTGCCAAAAGGCCACAGGCGGTTCAGCAACCTCAGATTCTGCTTTTTGCACAGCGACTTCACGATGCCCTCGTTGATTTCGATGTGTCCGCATCCGATAGCGAGATACATACCGTCGCGTGTAGTGATGTGGAAATGCGCCATCAGTTTTGATATAAACTGCGCATAGTCTTCCGGCGACACCCCTTCGACCGCTTTTCTCGCCATTTTTTCGCCTTTCTCAATCAGCATCTTCCGTTCCTTTCTTAGCGCCGCCTCCAGTCTTGTTTTCGCTTTGGCAGTGCAAATGAACGACTGCCATTCCGGGACAGGTTTCTGAGTTTTTGACGTCAGCACCTCCACCTGGTCACCGCTTTGCAGTTTGTAAGAGATAGGCACCAGCCTGTGGTTCACCTTACCCGCAATGGCGTGCGAACCGATTTCGGAGTGCAGGTTGTATGCAAGGTCGAGCACCGTAGCGTCTTTAGGCAGCGTCACGAGGTCGCCCTTAGGCGTGAACACGATAATCTCGGTTGCAAACAGGTTCAGTTTTATAGTGTCGAGGAAGTCGACCGCGTTCGGTCCCGGCTCCTTCAGCAGGTCGGTAATCGTTTTCAACCACGTTTCGAGTTCCGACTCCTCGTCGCTTTCACCGATTTTGTATTTCCAGTGGGCTGCAAAACCGCGTTCAGCGATGTCGTCCATCTTTTGGCTTCTGATCTGCACCTCCACCCAGTTTCCGTCGTTGCCCATCACCGTCAGGTGCAACGCACGGTATCCGTTGGCCTTCGGCGTGCTTACCCAGTCGCGGGTTCTGGTAGGGTGCAGCTTGTAAATATCGGTAATTGCAGAGTATATGCTCCAGCAAATCGTCTTCTCGTTGTCGGTTTCGCAGCAGTCAAATACGATTCTCACAGCGTATAGGTCGTAGACCTCCTCAAACGGCACGTGTTTGGTTTCCATTTTGTTCCAGATAGAGAAAGCCGACTTCACGCGGGTTGACAGCGAGTATTTGAGCCCCATAGCGTCAAGTTTATTGCGGATTGGCGCGGCGAAGTTTTCAAACACCATCTGCCTGTCTTTGTCGGTTTTTTTGATTTTCGCGATGATTTCCTTGTATTGTTCAGGGTGCTGGTATTTGAAACTCAGGTCCTCAAGTTCGGTTTTTATGGCAAACAAACCGAGTCGGTGAGCGAGCGGCGCGTAGATGTAGAGCGTTTCGCCAGCAATCTTATACTGCTTGCTCGGCAGCATCGAACCGAGAGTTCGCATGTTGTGCAGACGGTCAGCCATTTTGATAAGAATCACGCGTATGTCCTCCGCCATTGTCAGCAGCAGTTTTCTGAAATTCTCCGCCTGAGCCGAAGCCCTGTCGCCGAAAATACCGCCTGAAATCTTTGTCAGCCCGTCGACAATCATAGCAATCTTTTTGCCGAAGTTCATCTCGATATCCTCGACAGTGTATTCCGTGTCCTCCACCACGTCATGCAGCAGAGCAGCGCATATCGACGTAGATCCGAGACCGATTTCCTGGCTCACGATTTTCGCCACGGCGATAGGGTGTAGGATGTAAGGCTCGCCCGACCGCCGGCGTATGCCCTTGTGCGCCTCCTTGGCGAATGAATATGCGCGCTTTATTATTTCCACCTTTTTGCGGTGGTTGCTGTGCAGGTATCCGTTGAGCACGTCCTGAAAGGCGGCTTCAATGTTCTGGTCCTCCTGTTCCGGAGTCAGATGTAAGGATTTATAGTCAATATTTTCCACGAGCAGTTTTTCAGTTTAGTTTGCCATGTAATACAAAGATATGTAAAATTTCTGATTTTTTCAAATCACCCCTTTTTGCCAGTAATTATTGCCTTTATGTCGTTCAGTTTGTTGAGCGCCGCCATTGGCGTAAGGTTGTTTATGTCGGTGTTCAGGATTTCGTCGCGCACCTGGCTCAGAACAGGGTCGTCGAGTTGGAAGAACGACAGCTGTACACCCTTTCCACTGCCTTCATCCATTTCCGAGAGGCATTGCGCCGCGGCATCCTTCGAGTTTGCCGATTCAAGTTGGTGAAGCACCTCGTTTGCGCGGGTTACGATTGCCGGCGGCAGTCCGGCGAGTTTAGCCACGTGTATACCGAAGCTGTGCTCGCTGCCTCCCTCCACGAGTTTTCGGAGGAACACAACCTTTCCGTCGATTTCGCGCACCGACACATTGAAGTTTGCGATGCGTTTGAACGTTTTAGCCATCTCGTTGAGTTCGTGATAGTGAGTGGCGAAGAGAGTTTTTGCGTGAAACCGAGGGTTCTCGTGGATATACTCCACAATTGACCACGCTATAGATATTCCGTCGTATGTGCTCGTGCCCCGTCCCAGCTCGTCGAACAGCACAAGACTTCGTTCGCTCAGATTGTTGAGGATTGAAGCCGCCTCGTTCATTTCCACCATAAACGTCGACTCCCCGAGCGAAATGTTGTCGGAAGCGCCGACGCGGGTGAATATTTTGTCGACGATGCCGATTTTCGCGGCGTCGGCAGGCACGAAGCATCCAATCTGTGCCATCAGCACGATGAGAGCCGTTTGTCGCAGCAGCGCCGACTTACCCGCCATGTTTGGACCGGTGATCATCATAATCTGCTGCGACTCGTTTCCGAGAGTCACGTTGTTGGCGATGTATGACTCGCCCGGCGGCAGTTGCTTTTCGATAACAGGGTGTCGTCCCTCGACGATGTCGATGTCGAGCGACTCGTTGACATCCGGTCGGTTGTATCGGTTTTCTATAGAAACCCTTGTAAACGACATCAGACAGTCAAGCCGGGCAACGAGCGACGCATTCAATTGGATTGCAGGGATGTATGTCGCCACGGCAGCCACCAGGTCGTTGAACAGTCGAGTCTCCAGCGAAAGGATTTTCTCCTCAGCGCCGAGGATTTTCTCCTCATATTCCTTCAGCTCCTGAGTGACGTAGCGTTCGGCGTTGACAAGAGTCTGCTTCCGGATCCATTCCGGCGGCACCTTGTCCTTGTGCGTGTTGCGCACCTCGATGTAGTATCCGAACACGTTGTTGTAAGCCACCTTCAGGCTTGGGATACCCGTCAGCTCGCTCTCACGTTGTTGTATTTTCAGCAGATAGTCCTTTCCTGAATATGAAATCTCGCGTAGCGAGTCGAGTTCGTCGTTGACGCCGGTTCTGATCACGTTGCCCCTGTTGGTTGCGTTTGGCGCGTCGGGGTTCAGTTCCCGTTCAATGCGGTCGCGTATGGAGGCGCATGCATTCAGTTGCTCGCCGAACGACCGCAGCACGGCATTGTCGGCATCTTCGCAATAAGCCTTTATCGGCGCCACCGCGTTGAGTGCATTTTTCATCTGCACCATCTCCCGTGGCGAGATTCTTCCCACCGCCACTTTCGATACCAGTCTCTCCATGTCGCCGACCAGTTCCAGTTGGCGTTGAATCAGTTCTCGTCCCTCGCGGTCTTTGAAGAAATGCTCCACCACGTCGAGCCGGTCGTTGATTTGCTTCACCGACTTCAGCGGAAACAAAGTCCATCGTCGCAGCAGGCGCGCCCCCATAGGGCATACGGTGCGGTCAATCACGTTGAGCAGGCTTTTGCCGTCCTCGCACATTGGTTCCACCAGCTCGAGGTTGCGCACCGTAAAGCGGTCGAGACGCACGAATTTCTCCTCCTCGATGCGAGCGAGCGACGTGATGTGTGAAATCTGAGTGTGCTGAGTCAGGTCGAGGTAGAACAGAATTGCTCCCGAAGCAACAATTGCATTATGCATCTTGTCGACACCGAAACCTTTCAGATTTTTTGTCTCAAACTGCTTCAGCAGCCTGTCGTGAGCAGCCTCGCCGGTCATCATCCAGTCGTCGAGTTCAAACGTCAGATATTTAGCCGTAAACGACTGGTCGAAGCGTTTTTTGCACGACCGCTCCACCAGCACCTCCTTCGGAGAGAAGTTGGCGAGCAGTTTGTCAATATAGTCGATTGTGCCCTCGGCGGTAAGAAACTCACCTGTGCTGATGTCGAGAAACGCCACTCCGCAGGCGTTTTTTCCGAAATGCACCGCACCGAGGAAGTTGTTCTCGCGGTAGTCGAGCATATTTCCGTTGATGGCTACTCCCGGAGTCACCAGTTCGGTGATGCCGCGCTTCACGAGTTTTTTTGTCAGTTTAGGGTCTTCAAGTTGCTCGCAGATTGCAACGCGCTTTCCCGCGCGCACCAGTTTTGGCAGATATGTGTCGAGCGCATGGTGGGGAAACCCGGCAAGTTCGATGTGCTGTCCCGGGCCGTTGGCACGTTTTGTGAGCGTTATGCCCAATATTTCCGAAGCCGTGACGGCATCGGTTGAAAATGTTTCGTAAAAGTCGCCCACACGATACAGCATGATTGCATCGGGATGTTTTTTCTTCATCTCGAAAAACTGCTTCATCAGCGGAGTTTCAACAATTTTTTTTTCTGCCACAACAATAAATTTTAATAACACAAAGTTAATATATTTCTTTTTATCGGCGAAATCACTAACTTTGTATGTATCTATGGACATTGCGAAAACTGACATACGGCTCTCGGTTGTCGTCCCATTCTACAATGCGGAGCGGCATATCGGAGATTGTGTGCATTCGCTGATGCGTCAGTCGCTGTCGGGCGGCATAGAGTTTATTTTTGTCAACGACCGCAGCACCGATGCTTCCGAGGCGGTGCTGCAGGCGGTGGTGTCGAGCTATCCGCAGCGGCGCGACCAGGTTGTGGTGCTCCGTAACGACATCAACCGAGGCAGCGCATATTCACGGCAGCGCGGTGTTGACGCGGCGAGCGGAGAATTCGTAATCCATTGCGACGCAGACGACTGGGTTGATGCCGAGATGTATGGCACGATGCTGCGCGTGGCTGATTCCACAGGCGCCGACGTGGTGTGCACCCCGTATTATTTGGAGAAGGGCAAGGGACGTTGTGACACGGTGGGTTTTCCTTCGCTCGACTATCCACAGCTCAACGATATGCCTCTCGACACGCTTCATTGCTCATTGTGGAACAAGATTATACGCCGCAGCGTGATTGTTGACAACGGCATCCGCTTTTTTGAGGGGGTCAACTGTTGGGAAGATTTGGGGCAGTGGTTCAGAGTGGCTGTTGCAACGCGCCGCATAGTGATTTACAACCGTCCGTTCTATCATTATCGTAAAGAAACGACAGACTCGTTGTCGACCGAGCGAATGGACCGTGTGCTTGCCGACCATCTTGCGTTTGTCGACGGGATGGACCGTTGGTTTGCCTCGATGCCGCCGGCATACGCCGAACGCTATTCGCAATTCATTCTGTTCGCACGGTTTACGGCAAAGATAAAGATGCTCCGAGGCAGCCACCGCGACATTGTGCGTTGGCGGTCGACCTATCCCGAAACCAATGCGCATATCTGGAGTTTCAGCAACATTCCGTATGTCTACCGGCTGTGTTTTCTGCTCGCCGACCGTCTGCCTTTATGGATGGTGAAGGCAGCAATCGCCGTGGCAAGGATTTTCCGCATCTAAAAAATAGCAGTATTGCTTGTTTTTGGCTGATAAAACAAAAATAGCTGACAATCAAAAGATTATCAGCTATTCTGTGTACCCGAGATCGGACTCGAACCGACAAGGTTGTTACACCACTAGAACCTGAAACTAGCGCGTCTACCAATTTCGCCACCCGGGTATCGAGGTTTTAGTGGCGCAAAGTTACGGCAAATTTTCTGAAACGCCAAAACTTTTTTTTGAAAATTCCTCAATGGTCCACGTCGACAAGATTGAAGCGGTTGTCGAATTCCAGCTCCGTTCCGTTGCTCAGTTTCACCTCATAACCCTTTCGGCTGTATTCAATCTTCACAGGCTTCACGCCATGCTTCAGATAGCCGCGGTGTTTCATAAAGTTCATTATCTGCACTGGTATGATGCCGTTTTTCAAACCGTTAGGGCATTTCACCTCGGTCCATTCGCCTCTGCCGTTGAACTCAATCTCGCTTCCGTCGGTAAACTTCACATCGTAGTCGGTGTCGCGGAAACCGCGATCTTCCTTCACGAGCACCACCTTGTGCGGATTGAAATATTTTTTGACAAACGACTGTGCGCGTAGAGGCAGGTCGTGATAGGCAATGGCTCTGTCTGACGCTGCCGCGCCTGGGGCGCAGATAAGCAGCATCACGATGCTGAGCAGGGTTGTTGTAAAAAGTCTTTTCATCATTCTTCGTTTTTGTTTGTTGGTATCTTTTAGAACGAAGATGAGCGGAAAAGGTTTAATCCGTTAACCTTCTTTTTCACCGAACGCGAGGTCGCCGGCATCTCCGAGTCCAGGCACGATGTATTTGTGCTCGTTGACTTCGTCGTCGATGGCAGCCACCCACAGAGTGGTGTCGGCGGGAAATTTGTCGCGGATAAAGTCGATAGCCTGTTGCGAGGCGATTACCGACACGATATGCACCTTCGAAGGTTTGCCTTTTGTCAGCAGCGCCTCGTAGGCAAGCTCCATCGACGATCCTGTTGCGAGCATAGGGTCGGTGATTATCAGCACCTTGTCGTCGATGCGTGGAGCGGCGATATACTCGATGTGGATGCGGAAATCGTCTTTGCTCACATATTTGCGGTAGGCAGACACGAAAGCGTTCTCAGCGCCGTCGAAATAGTTGTGCACGCCCTGATGCAACGGCAGTCCGGCGCGCAGGATGGTGGCGATAACCACAGTTTCGTCCACCACATGGCTTTTTGCCGTTCCGAGGCAAGTTTTGGTGTCGATGGTCTTGAATTCGAGTGTCTTTGAAATCTCATAGGCTGCAATTTCCCCAATACGCTCAATGTTGCGGCGGAAACGCAACATGTCTTTCTGGATTTTCTCGTCGCGCAGTTCGCGCATAAAAACGTTGACAAGCGAACGCTCGTCGGCAAAATTAATGATTTTCATATTCTGAAGATTGTGTTAATATATTTTCAATTGTTTTTCGGTCGAGTTGTAGTTGCCGGCGCAGGTCGTCGAGTCCGTTCATGCATCGCTCGTCGCGCACACGGTCAACAAATTCAAGATTCACCGTCTTGCCGTATATCTCGTTGTCGAAGTTGAAGATGTTTACCTCAATGGTGCGTTGCGTTGCATGGTCGACTGTCGGAGTGCCGATGTTGAGCATACCACCGAATGTTGCTCCGTCGACCGATACTTTAACGGCATATACGCCGTCGGGCGGCACGAGCAGAGGCATGCCGTCAAGGTCGATGTTGGCGGTGGGGAAGCCGATAAGGCGGCCGTTGCGTTTGCCGTCCACCACCTTGCCGGCAATGCAGTAGCGGCGACCGAGCATCGAGGCGGCGCCTTTCACGTCGCCCTCAGCCAGCCGTCGGCGTATGGCAGACGAGCTGATATGGCCGTCGCCGCTGAGTTCGGGAGTAGTTATCACGTCGATGCCAATCGCCTTGCCGTAGCGTTGATAGTCGGCAAAAGTCTCGTCCGACCGTCTGCCGAAGCGGTGGTCGTAGCCCACGGCGAGCAGCCGCACGTTGTATCGGGAGCGCAGCAACGTCATAAACTCGCGTGCCGTCATCGCCGCCAATTCATGAGTGAATGAGAGGAAGAAAGTGTAGTCGACGCCCGTCTGCGCCAGCAGCGAAGCCTTCTTTTCCGGGCTTGTGAGCAGCCGCAGGCCGCAGTCGGGGTGAAACAGCAGCTGTGGATGGTTGGGGAAGGTGAACACGGCGGTTTTCAATCCTCGTGCTGACGCAGCTTGGCGCAGATTGTCGACAACAAGGCGGTGGCCGCGGTGCACGCCGTCAAACATCCCTATCGTTGCCGCTAACGGCGGCATGTTGTCGGGGACTTGCTTGTTGAAAAAAGTATCCATTACTCCCCGAACGCTTCCATGAATTCCGTACCTTCAGCCACAAGCCACGTCTTGAATCCCAGTTCCGCTGCCGCGTCGAGATTGGTCTGCGAATCGTCGAAGAACAGCGTTTCTTCCGGGCGTATGCCGAATTTGCGCACCACGGCCTCGAAGATGCGGCGGTCGGGCTTTGCCACGCCCTCCTCAAAACTTGTGCAGATGCCGTCGAAATAGTCTTCGCGGTGTTTGCCGTCTTTCTCAAACTCGCGGCGGATGCCCTGGTTGTACATTATGGCGTTGGTGTTTGACAGCACATATATCTTATAATGGTTGCGCAGCGACTCGAGCGCGTGGAGACGCGCCACTGGGATGCCCACAAGAAAGGCGTCAAACGCCGTGTCGATTTCCTCGTCGGAGAGTGTGCGGGCAGACTTGCCACGCACATAGTCGCGAAACTCAGCCGGTGTGATTTTTCCCTCTTCAAGTTGGAGAAATGCGCCCTGCTGGCAGTAGACGCCCAGCATCTCGCCGATGCCGCTCACTTCCAGTTGCTCCAAGGCTTTAATACAATTTTCGCGGCGGATGTCCATAATGACGCCGCCCAAGTCAAACAAGAGATTTTTCACCCCTTCCAATTTCGGCTTCTTCATAGAAATTTTTTGCAAAGTTAGTGCAAGCCGAGAGAAAAACCGCGCAAGCCGAGAGAAAAATGAAGCTTGCTTCGATTTTTCCGAGGCGCAGCCGGTTTTATCCAAAAAGCAAAAACAAGCTTGTGTCTCAGCGGCACCGCGTTGCGGTGCATGCTGCGTTGGTCGCTCTGCCCCGGACGCGGTCCGGGGTTAACTGAAAGCGTGTCCGCGCTGCGGACATCCCCTCGTTCTCTGGGAGGGAGGCAGAGAGTGAATCTTCGGGCGTAGTAGCGCATCTCCGAAGCGCCTGAGCAGGGTGGCGGTCAGTGACCTCATGCGTCATCGCTGCGCTCCTACGAATGTGGGTTACTATGAAGTATCGCGTCTGCGACGCGACGTCAATGGAGCGGCAGAAGGTATTAGCCTGTCTCTTGGTGTCAGCGCGATACAGGATGTTGAAAATAGATAATTGTGAGTTAAAAAGATATAAAAATGTTGCGGTATTGATTTTAATGAGTACTTTTACAAAAAATAAGGAAAAAAAGACTACGGCCTAACTTTTTTATAATACCTAAAATCCGCAACTATCATCCAATACACGATTAAGGGTAGATTTATGAGTCGT